>TARA_R110001583_G_scaffold189416_1_pt1 | contig 175200 bp, 169 predicted proteins | sample TARA_R110001583 | Tara Oceans TARA_R110001583 (sample SAMEA4398432) | marine metagenome | biome: Polar Biome; feature: [MES] marine water layer (ENVO:01000295) within the mesopelagic zone...; material: water (ENVO:00002006), including particulate matter (ENVO:01000060) such...
TCCACAGGTCAATCGTTTTTTAATCAAGTGGATCAGTTGGTTCAAGCTGCGAGACGAATGCCTCAACGAAACGCTGTTTGGAACATTGCGCGACGCCCGCAACACGCTTGAAGAATGGCAGGAGGATTACAACTGGCGCAGACCGCATTCAGCATTGGGCAACCTGACACCAATGGAATTTTTGCAGAGAAAGGCAATGGACAAGATGGCCGCCTAACGCCAAAGATTTAACCCCAAGGACTCCGCCCAGAGATGGAGGGAACTTGGGGCTCAGGTCAAATGTCATATTGCGTCGGGCTGATGTCTGGCACTTGTTTCGGGATGTTGAGGAGTGTGTAAACCCCGATCCGCGCCGTGCGGATGGACGCCTCCATGGTAAAGATGATGTCGTTGCGGGTCTCAACAAATTGCCCGATCAGACCAACGAAAGGACTGAACGTGCCCAAGACCATCATTTCCTGCGCCATAACCGGGTCGATCCATACCCCGTCCATGTCGCCCTATTTGCCCGTCACTGCCGATCAAATCGCGGAGTCGGCCATCGGTGCGGCTCAGGCTGGTGCGGCTGTTTTGCATCTGCACGCGCGTCATCCCGAAACCGGTGCACCCAGTCAGAACCCGGACCATTACGCCGCCTTTCTGCCGCGGATCAAAGCGGCCACCAATGCCATCGTGAACATCACCACGGGGGGCGGTTTGGGGATGTCGATGGACGAACGTATCGCCCCCGCATTACAGGCTGCCCCTGAATTGGCCTCGCTGAATATGGGGTCGTTCAACTTTAATATTTCTGCCGCTGAAAAGGCGCTGAAGGATCCGCAGCCTTGGGAAGTCGACTATCTGCGTGGCACGCGGGATCTGATCATGTCGAACACCTTTACCCAGATCGAGCAGGTGCTCAGACGCCTGTCGGATGCGGGCACGCGATTTGAATTTGAATGTTATGACACGGGTCATCTTTATAATCTGGCGCATTTTGCCGATGCCGGACTGGTGAAGCCGCCGTTCTTTGTTCAGAGCATCTTTGGGATCACCGGCGCGCAGGGCACCGACCCCGAGAACCTGATGCATATGAAGGCCACGGCTGACCGTCTGTTTGGCAAAGACTATGTGTTGTCCGTGTTGGGTGCGGGCCGGGCGCAGTTTCCGCTGGTGACCATGGGGGCTATTCTCGGCGGTCATGTGCGGGTCGGGCTTGAGGACAATCTTTATATTGCCAAGGGACAATTGGCGGACAGCAACGCGCAAATGGTGGCCAAGGTGCGACGCATTCTTGAAGAGTTGGGTCATGACATTGCCACCCCCGAGGAGGCCCGCGCGATTTTGGGCACCAAGGGTGCAGATCAGGTGGCGTTTTGATGCGGACCGGTTTTCGCTCCCGTCTGAACGCCAAAGAGCCGATGCTGGGGAGTTTTCTCAAAATCCCTTCGACCCAACCGGCCGAAATCTTCGGCCATCTTGGGTTCGATTTTGTGGTGATCGACGAAGAGCACGCACCTCTGAACCCGGAAACCACCGATGCCATTCTTTTGGCTTGTCGCGCTCATGGCATGGCGGGGTTGGTGCGGGTGCGCGCGCCCACAGACATCCTACGGGTTCTGGACAGCGGGGCGGACGGGATTTTGGTGCCCCATGTCAGCAGCGCGTCGGTGGCCCGCGATGTGGTGGCTCAGGCGCGTTATGCCGGCGTGCGTGGGTTTTCGCCCACAACGCGCGCGGGCGATTTCGGTGCGGTCGATATGGCCACGCATCTGCAAACCCAAGACGCGCGCTGCGCCGTGATCGCCATGATCGAAGATGCCAACGCCATAGGCGCGATTGACGAAATCGTGCAGGTCGAGGGACTGGATGCTCTGTTCATCGGACGGGCGGATTTGGCTGTGTCGATGGGGGCGAGCGCACAGGATGGCGGGTTGGATGTGGCAGTGAACCGGGTGTTTGAGGCCGCGCGTGCCAAAGGGCTTGCGCTCATACTGCTTGCAGCAAACGCCACGGAAATCGCAACGCTGCGTGACTTAGGGGCGACCGCGTTTCTGATGGGGTCAGATCAAGGGTTCCTGCGGGCTGGTGCCAAACACGCGCGTGACAGTCTTTTCTAAGGCGAACGGCTGTGAGGGATGACAGCGCGCGCTGCACGGGGCGCTGTGTCCGTTGATGTGATGATCACCTTTTCGCAGGATGACCTATGATGGGATTGGATCGTCGTCCTATGAGGCTCTTGGGGGGCGTATCGGGTTTGAAACACGGTTTTGATGGGGCGCGCGGTGTAGAGTGCCATGGTAGAGTGCCATGGTTCGGGCGACGAGGATCGACAGCCTATGTCGAACCTCGCATAGAATTTGTTGAGCCGCGCATAAGATCACGGATCACCGAGAAACCGACGGATTGCGGTGACCATCGCACCATGAGCGGCCAGTCGTGACGCCTGAGATTGCCCACACAGCATTTCATCACCCCCATCTTCGCGAAGGATTTCAGGCCCCGCCTCTGTGCAGACCGCGAAGGCATCAGAGAGTGTGACATTTAAGGCCAAAGTGTCGGGGCTCGCATCTGTCGGCAACGCAGCATCGCCACTCAGGGAGATCAAAAGAACCGGGACGTTTCTCGTTGAAGCCTCAGGGTCGAAGGCCGCCAGATACTCGGGAGCGATCGCTATGGCCGAAGTGATCCGGCTGTCACGCAAGGGCTGCTGCAATGGGGTGAAATCAACCGTTGCAAGATCAACGTCCTGGGCCGCATACCAAGCACAGTCCGGGTTAGGAGCATGTCCCGAAGCGCAGGATTGCGCATAGAGGTCTGCATTCATTTTCTCGCCAGCGCCCATCAGGGCTGCGGTGCCGCCAAGTGCAAATCCGACCGTAGAAATACGGCGCTGATCAATGCGGTCTTTCCAAGTCGGGCTGTTCATCATCATGTCCAAGGCGCGGCTTATGTCTTGGGGGCGGCCCCAGATTTCGCGCGTTGCCGCTGATGCACTTTGGGGGCGTGGCGCATTGACCTCGACCACAATCGCCCCGGCCTGTGCCAATGCCGCGCTGAGCCAAGCACCTGAATCCTCCGCAGAGCGCAGGCCGCCATGAGAGACCACGATCAACGGGAGTGGCTGTGTCGGGACAGCCGCGTTGATCGCCGCAGCTGTGCCCGCAAAGACCGCATTGCCGCCAATCTCTTGGGAAGCGGCATCATTGGACGGATACCAGATCGACAGGGTGAGCGGGCGATCCTTTCGGGATTCGTCGTTCAGAGGCGTGTAACCGGGAGCTGCATTGGCCAGATGAGGCGCGGCAATCACCGCGATGGCGAGAGCAAAGGCGCGTACACTCTTCATAAAGGGCTCCATAAATCACTCACGAAAGTAGTGGCGTAAGTACTGGCGTAAGTACTGGCGAAATCAGTGGCTAACCACGGTGCGACCGAATGCGATGCCTTGATGCTGGCAAAAATCGCTCCGCCGCGCCGCCATTTATAAACACACCGCTTGGTGTCCCTTACATACGGCTCAAATGTTAGAGTTCAATGACGGCGGTAAAGCACCATGTCGCATCAACGCCGAGGCGACGGCCACCCTGGGGATGGCCGTCGCGCTGTCATCCGAGCTGCGTTGCTGTGCCGCGCAGATGTCCCGGCCATGTTGGTCAGGCGAAGGCAAGCCCTTCACGCCGGGTTTTGAATTCGACCATGTGTTGATCCAGCATGTTGCGGGCGGGTTCGGACACTTCGGCAAGAGGCATCCGCACGGCGGTGCCATTTAACCCCCGGCTGGACATGATATATTTGACCGGGGCGGGGCTGTTTTCGATGAACATCGCATCGGCAATGTCACGCAAGGCCTCATGGATGTCCAAGGCCCGCGTCCGATCTCCGGCGTTCCAGGCATTGTACAATGCGACGCAGATCTCCGGGTCATAATTTGAGAACACAGAGGTTAGCCCACATGCGCCGAGTGCGTAGAACGCCAGCGCCAGACCGTCATCGCCACAATGCACCGCAAGACCCGGGGCGGCGGTGCGCAGATCGGTGACGCGGGCGGGGTCGCCGCCGGCTTCTTTGATCGCAACGACATTGAGGTGGCGCTGGGCCAAGGTGCCTGCCGTTGCCGGAGCAATCTCGACCCCGGCACGACCGGGTACGGAGTACAGGACCACATCGGCCGTGGTTGCATCTGCGACGGCGGAGAAATGATTGATCAAGCCCTGCTGAGATGGCTTGTTGTAATAGGGGGTGACAAGCAGAACCCCATCGACACCAAGGTCTGTCGCACGGCGCGTCGCGGCCACAGTTTTTTCTGTCGAATTGGACCCTGTGCCTGCGAGAATATAGGCCTTGCCCTTCGCGCGTTCGACGGTGTGGGCGATGACCGCTTCGGCTTCGGCGCTGCTCAGTGTGGCGGCCTCGCCGGTGGTGCCGACGGGCACAAGGCCCGTGATGCCTGCGGCCAATTGGCGGTCAATGAGGGCATCGAACGCGTTCCAGTCGATTTCGCCGGAAGGGGTGAACGGGGTAATGAGGGCGGTAAAAACGCCATCGAAACGGGACAGGTCGGACATGGGATTTCTCCGTTAATGATCAAGTATATCTTTGGGGGTGTAGAGCCCATCGGCGTGTCCGATGAGCCAGAGCGCGGCCTCAAGTGCCCCTGCGGCATAGGCCGCACGGGTGGTGACCGAGAGGTCAAGGCGAAGCTGCGCGACGTTGTAATTGAACGAAACCGTGGTGATCCCAGCCGTGTCGCCAATCCGTTGAATATCAAGGTCGACATCGTGCCCGGTGACGGCACCCAACTCGCGGGCAAGACGTTGGGTCGTGCCCGAGGGGGTGGGCTTTTTGGCGGCTTTATAGACCTCGGCCACCGTAATGGCCGCGTCTGGCACAGCTTTGGCCAATGTGAGTGCGGTGGCCACGAAAGCCTCAAACCCTTTGGTGAAATTCGCGCCGATCAGGATCGGTCGCTGCGCGGCTTGTGCGTTAAGCCGCGCCGTTTGGTCCTGTGAAAACCCGGTGGTGCCAATCACCAGAGGAAGGGGATTGCCCTCAAGCCGATCAAGCAAAGCCATCACCGCCGCGGGGGTCGAGAAGTCAATGAGAACGTCGGCGTCCTTTAATGTGGCCTCAGACAGAGGAACTGTATCCTCCTGCTGCGTGCCGCTGATGGCCTCGACAAGTGCCAACTCCGGGGCCTGTTCAATCAGGGCGCGCAGCTCCTGTCCGACTTTGCCCGTCGCTCCGAGTATGGAAATGCGTGTCATCATTGGCCTCAATCAATCACGACTTTTGTTTCGCTCATTTCGCGCAACGCGATCCGCACGCCTTCGCGGCCAAGGCCGGATTTGCGCACGCCACCAAAGGGCACATGCTCGACGCGGAAATCAGGGCCTTCGTTGATCATCACGCCGCCGACCTTGAGCTGACGAGAGGCCAGTTTGATCGCGGTGTGATCGTTGGTGTAAATCCCGGCCTGAAGTCCGAAACCAGCGGCATTCACTTCGCGGATCGCGTCGGCAAGATCGGTGAAGCCACGCATCGAAATCACCGGGCCGAAGGTCTCTTCCTGCATCAGTTTCGATTTGGGGTCGATGCCTGTCATCACCACCGGGTCAAAATGGGTGTGTTGGCGCCGACCGCCCGTGAGCACATGAGCGCCGCCTTCGACGGCTGCTTTGATACGGTCCTCAATCTCGATGGCGGAGGCAGCATCAATCACAGGGCCCATAACTGTTGCGGGGTCGGCGGGGTCGCCAAAGCCGACTTTGGCCACTTCAGCCAGCAGGCACTCGGTGAATTCGGCCTCAATCGCGTCATGCACATAGAGCTTTTTCACCGCGGCGCAGCTTTGCCCGGCAATCTCATAGCGCTGGGCCACGGCGGTTTTGGCAGCGGCTTCCAGATCGGCGTCGGGCAGGACGAAAAGCGGATCGTTGCCGCCAAGCTCCATCAAGCACCGCACCAGACCCGACGCGTTTTTGAGAGCCAGACCGGCAGAGGGACCGCCGGTGAAGCTCAGAAGATCAATCGGCGACTGCGCCAGTGCGATTGCGGCTTGCGCGTCACCCTGCACAATCTGGATAAGCCCCTCGGGGGCTCCGGCCTTTTGGCACAGATCAATCAGCATTTGCGCGGCCAGCGGTGCTTTGGGCGAGGGCTTTGCAACAATGGCGTTGCCTGCGGCAAGTGCCGGACCGAGCTTGTGGCATAAGAGGTTGACCGGATAGTTGAACGGGGTGATCGCACCGACGACACCCACCGGCTCATATGAAATCACCGCCTGACGATCCGGGCCGCCTGAAACGATACCAGTGTGCAAAACGTCGCCGTCAAGAAAGGTTGCGGCATCGCCCGACAGGCGCAGGGTGTTTTGGGCGCGACGGATCTCATTGCGAGCTTCGGTGATCGTCTTGCCCATCTCTTGGGAGACGGTCTGGGCCAGGGTCTCGGCGTGTTGCCCCATCAGATCAGCGATTGTGTTCAACAAACTGCGACGCTCATGCGGGGTGGAAAATCGAAACTCTTCGGCGGCCCGCGCAGCGCGGATCACCACCGCCTGAATCTCTTCGGGGCTATGGGCGCGGATCTTGCCGACGAGCGTGTTGTCATAGGGATTGCGCACGTCGATTTCACGAAGGGCAGAGGAGGTGGTGCGGTGAACGTTCATCATTGTATCTCCAGGGAAAAATCAGTTTGCAGCTTCGTCGGTGGCTGCGAGGATGTCGCGAATTCGGACGGGTTTGAGGGGCCAACGGGCCCCGCGTAAATCTGCGAAATTTGCGGTGTGTGGGGAGAGTTCTGCGACCCAGTCGAGGCATTGTCGCCCCTGACAAGGCCCCATGCCGACCCGTTCCCCAAGGCGCAGGCTGCGCCCTGTGGCCGGGCCGTGTTCGCAGGCGTGCAACACAGCGTGCCGTAGATCGCCCAAGGTGCGGTTTTCACAACGGCACATCACGGTGTCGTCAGGCAGATCACGCAGTCCGGTGGTTTCGGGAAGCTGCGGCGCACGTTGAAAAAGCCGTGCAAGGCTGGTTTGAGCCTGTGCATATTGTGGCGATAGCGTGGAGGTGGTGTGGCTATCGTGCAAGGCGGCAAGCACCTGTTGCGCCGCAAGCCGACCGCTGTCTTCGGCGGCATGACGGCCCAGAATCTGTGCACAATCGCCTGCGCGCACAACCGGGAGGCCCGGCGGGGGGGCCGTCAGCCCGTAGTCGTTGGAGGCCAGACCGTCATGCAGGGCGATATGATCGGCCCGGATCGTGGCCCATCGGCCTGTTCGGCTGGTTTGGGCCAAAAGATGATCGCCTTCACGGCTGATCCGGGTCAGATCGGTGCCGGTCAGGATTGGAACGCCCGCAGCGATCAGACGTGTCATATACCCGGCGGCCTCGATCAGCACCACGCGAGGGAGCGTGCGGGCCTGAAACGCATTGTGGAAGGGCCGCCCCGTTTCGAGAATCGCGACCGGTGGCCGTCCTGCACGCGTCAATTGCGCTCCGATGGCATAGAGCAAAGCGCCGCTTCCGGCGATGATCACGCGGTTCGGTGGCAGGTTTCCGGCGGTTTTCAACGCGATCTGCAACGCCCCCGCGGTGCTGACACCCGAAAGGGTCCAGCCCGGACGCGGACGCACACGTTCACGCGCGCCAGTGGCAAGAATGACGGCGCGCGGTTTGAAAATCAGCCCGGCTTTGCCGGTCAAAAGTGCGGTGCCCTGCGGATCGAGTCCGGTGAAACTGGTGCTACAGCGCAGGTCGATCTGTGGACGCAAGCGGTCAAAATCGGCTTTCAGTCTGAGGGCCTCTTTGGCATGGGCGACGTTTCCATGCGCGCTGCGGCGTAGCGTGGCATAGACGGCTCCGCCTATGCCCGGCGCGTGATCGACAAGCACAGGATGGTCCCCGGCTTGGGCGAGAGTGATCGCGGCGCGCACCCCGGCAGGGCCTGCGCCGACAACAAGAATACGGCGATCAGTCATGAGGGGCCTCCCGCACGGGGGACACGGCAAGGTCAGGTTCACAGAGCGTCAGGCAGGCTTCGGCGACACCCTGACCTTTGATCGCAACAAGGCAATTCTGACATTGGCCGATGCCACAAAACAGAGCCGCATCCAGGCCGGTCAGACGCGTGCCATATTGGTCAATGCCTGCACGGGTCAAAGCCATGGCAACAGTGTCACCCAGCGTGAAGGCGAGGGGATGGCCTCGCCACAGAATGGTCTGGGTCGTCATGCCGGGATCTCCTCTTTGACGAGAAAGCGCGTGAGGGAGAGCGGTGCCAGCGTCGGACACATCCGCCCTCCGGTCACCTCTGTGGTGATTTCGCGACCGATCAGCGCGGACAGGCAAATTCCGTCCCCTTCAAAGCCGGTGGCACAGATCACATTTGGATGGTTTGGCAGGCGGCCGACGATGGGGGTGCCATCTGAGGTGGCTGTACGCACGCCCGCGAAGACCCGCACAACGCGTCGGTCTGCAATGGCAGGGAGGCTCTCCGTCGCACTGTGCAGTAGGCGCCGCACGGTTGCGATGTCCGTGTGAGATTCAGTGCCATTGTTCTCGCGGCTGGAGCCGATCAAAATCTGTCCCGTCGCCAAAGGATCAATCACAACCGGGATTCCGGCAGTCCCATGTCCGCCGGGTTTTTTGTCAAGAAGATAGGCGGCAGAGGTCAACAGACCGGGGAGGGCTGTTTCGCCCGCTGTGCCGCGATCCGTGACGATCAGTTGCCCAGAGCGCGCAATCAGCGGCAGGTCGGGAAACAGGGCGCGCGTGCCTAGCCCGGTTGCGATCACGAGGTGGTCACACAGGAAACGGCCTGCGGTACTCTGGACTGTCACGCCATCGTTGGTCGTTTCAAAACCTTCGACTTGGCAGGGCCAGTAGCGATCGCAGCCAGAGGCTTGCAGATAGCGGAAGGTGGCGAGATAACCCAGCATATGGCCCTCTCCCTGAAGCTCCATAACCCGTTCGACAGCGGGGCCAAGGCCCGTGATGCGAGAGGTGCGCGCCGGGCTGTCTTGGCGGATATGGACGGGCAGGCCCTGTGCGCCGAGCATCTGCGAGAGCGTGTCGAGCGCGGCCATTTCGGGCTTTGATCGCGCAAAAAGAAAACTCGCGCGGGGATGAAAGACGCCGTGCAGCACCGCGTTTTGATGCGCCAGTTCATGAGTATACGTGAGCGACTCTCCGGCCAAGTCAGCCATCACCCCCGGACGTTTCGTTGCCACGGACACGGCCCCGTCGGAGGCCCCGGAGGAGGCGGCCGCAGGGCCACGGCTGTCGAGCACAGCAACCTTTAGTCCGCGTTGTGCAGCATGCCATGCCACCGAGGCCCCGATGATGCCTGCGCCGACGATGACAAGATCGTATTTTTGAATGGGCTGCACTGGGATCGCTCCGTTGTCGTTCCCTGCGACATTCGGCAATCCATAACCTGAAGGCGATGTAAATTTATGCAGCCGAGATACAAAAAATATTGGAATTAAGGCGATTAGGCTGATTGAAGTTTCTAAAGTTACAATAAAATTTGTAACTTTGATGTTTCATCTTGTATTGAGTGAAAAGGGATTAACGGGTGACTTGGAGGCGGAGGGCTGTAGATGTCCTCGGCAATGAATTCAGGCGGGGGTACGTCCGCCAATCCCAACATGGAGACGAGAATGAAGCTCAGAACCCTTATACGTGGTGCTCTTGCCACGCTGGCCACGGCGGCGACTGTCGCCTCTGCTCAGGCTCAGGACAGCAAGATTGATGAAATTCGTGAACGTGGCACGCTGCGCATGGCGGGCATCCTTGCTGAGGAGCCTTATTTCGCCAAAGATCCACGCACGGGCGAATGGCATGGTTTTGCCGTTTCGATGGCGCGCGACATTGCGGAAACGCTTGGTGTCGAGCTTGAGGTGGTGGAAAGCAGTTGGGGCAATTCGGTCCTCGATGTGCAATCGGGCAAGGTGGATATCGCGCTGGCGCTGACCGCGATGCCGAAGCGCGCGATGTCGATCGATTTCTCGGCGCCGACATATTACAACAGCTTTGTCATCGTGTCGCCGAACGCGGCGTTGGCGAACAAAAGCTGGAGCGAGTTGAACGATCCGCAATACACTTTTGCGGTGGATCTTGGGTCGGCGCAGGACAATATCACCCGTCAATTCCTGCCGAATGCGGATATATTGCGGTTCAAATCGCGCGATGAAGCGGTGATTGCGGTGGCCACTGGCAAAGCTGACGCTTTGGTGAACACGGTTTTGAACGGCATGGTCATGTCAAAGCGAAACGATGCGATTGGCAAGGTCTATGTGCCCACCCCGACGCTTGCCTCCCCCTCTGTTATCGGTCTGAATTACGATACGGACGACGTGTGGAAATCCTTCATTTCGGCTTGGGCGGATTACAATCGCCGCATCGGCAACAACCAGACTTGGATTGTTGAGAGCCTCGCACCTTTCGGAGTGTCCTTGGGCGATCTCCCCGCTGGCTTCAATCTGGGCAACTGATCCGCTTTCCCTTTCCCCTGCCGGTGCGCTCATTGGGGCGCACCGGCTCATACTCAAAAGAGGCCCTTCATGTACCATTGGGACTTTTACACGGTTTTTCAGTCCTTCGATTTGATGTGGGACGGTCTGGTTATGACCTTTCTCTATACGATCGCCTCCATCAGCATGGGTGTGATCGTTGGCCTTGCCACGGCGTTTGCACGGCTGTCGAAATGGCGGCTCCTGCGCATCGTTGCACGCAGCTACCAAGAGGTTTTCCGCTGTACGCCGCTTCTCGTACAGATCATGTGGGCCTATTACGCTTTGCCGATGATCCTTGGGATTTCGATCCCGAACTGGGCGGCGGGTTTGACGATGCTGTCGCTTTACGTCGGCTCTTTCTACGCCGAGATTTTCCGTGGCGGCATCAATGCGATCGACAAAGGTCAAAGCGAGGCGGCGCTTTCTGTTGGCATGTCGCAGGCTCAGGCCCTGCGCCACATCATCATGCCGCAGGCGATCAAAAAGATGCTGCCGGCCTTCATCAACCAGTCCGTCATTCAGGTGAAAAACACGTCGCTGTTATACGCGATCTCCATCGCTGAGCTCACCTATATGACCTATATCGTCAACAGCGAAACCTACAGGCCGCTGGAAAGCTATACGCTTGCCGCCGTGATGTATTTCGCCATGCTTTTCCCGCTGACCCAGTTCGCCGATTACTTTGAGCGCCGTATGCGCCGGAGCGACTGATATGCCCAAGGATTCTGACATGACTTCCGCACCTATCCTGTCCATCCAAGATCTCACGAAAAACTATGGCGAGTTGGAGGTGCTTAAGGGCATCACTCTCGACGTCATGCCCGGTGAAGTGATTGCGATCATTGGCCCCTCTGGTTCTGGGAAATCCACCTTCATCCGCTGTCTCAACATGATGGAGGTGCTCAGCTCCGGGTCCTTCCGGTTCCGGGGGGAACATGTTGCGCCGGATTTCAAAGATAAACCGGGCGCTTTGGGCGCGGGGACGTTGCGGCGCAAGGTCGGCATGTGCTTTCAGCATTTCAACCTTTTCCCGCATCTCAAAGTGCTCGACAACGTCACCAAGGGACCGATCGTGGTTCTGAACGAAGACCGCGCGAGCGCTGAAGCGCATGCCATGGAATTGCTTGCCAAGGTGGGGCTTGCCGATAAGGCGCAATGCTATCCAAGCCAACTGTCCGGCGGTCAGAAACAGCGCGTCGCGATTGCCCGCTCTCTGGCCATGCGCCCAGACGTCATGTTGTTCGACGAGGTGACCAGTGCGCTTGATCCGGAACTGGTTGGCGAGGTTCTTGAAGTGCTGCGCGAACTGGCGGAAGGGGGCATGACGATGGTGCTCGTTACCCATGAAATGGCCTTTGCCGTCGAGGTGGCTGACCGTGTGATTTTCATTGATCAAGGCGTCATCGCGGAACAGGGCACGCCAGAGCAAGTGATGCGGGCACCGGGTTCTGAGCGTTTGCAACTGTTTCTCAAAAGATTTCATGCGTGAGGCAGGGCAAGATGCGTGGCGACACACATAAAATCCTGATCGTCGGCGGTGGGCGCACGGGGGGCTGCATTGCGCGATTGCTACAGGCTCATCCGCGCTTCTCGCCCTTCGTTTTGGACATCGACTATGACTGTGTGCGCGCGCTCAAAGCCAAAGGCATTTCTGCGGATCATATGGGCGGGGCGGAGGCGGATCGTCTTGCCCGTCATTTGCAAGGCGCTGCGGCCGTGATCTGTGCGGCCCCGCCTTCGGTTGCGCCCATCGTTGCCCGTGGCGCGGCCCAAGAAGGGTGTGCCTATCTCGACCTGTGCGAAGATCCCAAAGCCCTGTCAGAGGTTGCGCGGATTGCGCAAGACGCGCAAAGCCCCTTTGTCAGCGGGTGCGGTTTGGCACCGGGGTTGATTTCTCTGATGGTCGAAGACCTCGCCTTGCGCAGCCCAAAAGAGGCGGAGATCACGGCATATGTCGGGGTGTTGCCCGCCCAAAAGCGCAACCGTCTGGGCTATGGCGATATGTGGGATATTCAGGCGCTTTTGTCCGAATACACCAATCCCTGTGTTGGATTGTCTGATGGGGCTTTGGTGACGGTGCCTCCGCTCACGGGGTATGAAACCTTGACCGTTGCGGGCGAAAACTTTGAGGCTTTCACGACCTCAGGCGCGTTGGATGCGCTTGTGCCGGGATATGCAGGGCGACTGAAAGGGTTGAGTTTCAAGACGTTGCGCTATCCGGGGCACCTCGACTACATTTCCTTCCTGCTCGACGATCTTGGTTTGTCCAAGCGCCTCTACATGTTGCGCAACCTGCTTTTGACAGGGCTGGAACGGGTCGAGGCGGATAAGGTGATTGTTCATCTCGTCTGCCGACATCAGGACGGCGAGAAAACGCTCACCAAGGTGTTTGATGGAGGAGACAGTCAGGGGAACTCGTCGCTTTCGGCGCTCGCACATATCTCGGCCAGTCATGCCTGTGCGGTGTTGGAACTTTTGACGACGGGGGCGGTCCAGCAAACAGGACTGTTGCATCCAAAGGACATGTCCTTTGATCTTATGGCGAAGAGCACCTTTGCCAAATCTCTTGTGGGAGGCCTTGTCTGCCTATGAGGAAAACATTGTTTTATGACGGAGCCATATGACCCTTAAATCCCCCACACCGCATACGCCAAAGATCGACATTTCTTTGCTGCAAACCTTTCACCTCGTCGCAAAGACCGGGTCTTTTTCGGCTGCGGCGCGGGAGTTGAATATCTCCTATCAATCGGCGGCAAACCATGTGCGGCGTCTGGAACAGCTCTATGGCACGCAGCTCGTCAAGGCGGAGAAAGGGTCACGCGAAATCACCCTGACGGCACCGGGGCGGGCTTTTCATGCCTCTTTGGGGCCAGAACTCGACACGATTCTGGCGCGGATCTCGCTTTTGATGCGGGATGTGCATTCGGTGATGCGCTTTGGTGTGCCTCAGGCCTTGTTTCACCATTTTTTCCCCGAGATTGTGCGGCAGGTGCGCGAAAGCCATCCAGACACGGAGTTGAATTTCTTTGAACGCGACACCGTTCTGGCCTCGATGATGGTGAATGGCGAATTGGATGCCTGTGTCTGCGAGCGCTTTTTTGGCGACCCGAGTATTTCTCAAGTGCTGTTGGGGGAATATCGGCTGGCGCTTGTTTACCCGCAACAATGGGGGGTGACGTTGTCCAGCCCCGAGGACATTGCCGCCTTCAACCAGCGTGATTTTATCACTTATGAGCCGGGGCAAACCGTCCGGTCTCGTGGCATTGACTTTCTGTCCAATTATCTTGGCGGCCCGCCCGCCAATTTGACGACCGTCTCAGGGTCCACGTCGGTTATGGAGCTTGTTCAGGCCGGGTTGGGCTATGCCATCGTGGCCGAATGGGTGGCCTCCGCCGCAGAGGATAAGGTGAAATGGATGCCGTTGGACGACATGCAAACGGTCAAAGTGTATTTCGCCAGCCCTGCCTTCTTATCACAAGAGCCTGTTTTGGTTCACACGCGTGAAATTTGCCGGAATGTGATGGGATTTAAATCCTGATTTTTAGACGTGATCGGAGTTTGGTGCGAGTGCGGCACATGCGGGCAAGCGATGTTGTTTTGGACGCTCCTCACGCCTCAGATTGGGCGGCGATGGTCCCAACCGCATTGCGGGCCACATCACCACAGCATGGCTTCAAACGCCTGCGATAGCCTATGCGTGCAATATATTTCATGCGGTAGGACTTATTGACAGGCGACCGTCGGCACGCCCATGCTGACGGCACGAAAAATCGGACAGCCGCCCCGGAGGAGTCAGAGGGAAGGGTCCGAAAGGGAGGATTACCAGATGAAAGCGACGTTTTATGCGGCGGCAGCCGCCTCTTTTCTTGTGTCCGGTTTCGCCGGAATGGCCAGTGCTGAGGGCGTAGATGAGCCTTGGGCCGAAAGCCCGTTCCGCTGTGAGCCGGGCGAAACTTACGTGATGAATGTGATGGTTTCCGGCGTAGAATACTGGTTCCCAGTCTACGAAATGTTCAAACAGGCCGCCCATCAATTCGGGTGCGAAGCGGATTACACCGGCACGCCAGAATATGACATCAGCAAGCAAATCGCGAGCTTTCAGCAGGCGCTGACCAAACAGCCTGCGGGCATTCTGTTGCACCCGATGATGCCAGACCCGTTCATCGGCCCGATCAATCAGGCCATCGAACAAGGCACCGCAATTGTGACCTTTGCCGCCGACAGCCCAAATTCAAACCGCACCAGCTATATCACCTCCGACAACTTCCGAGAGGGCGCAGAAGCGGCCCGCCAAATCGCCGAAGCCTTGGGGGGCAAAGGTCAGTACGCGGTTCTGGAAAACCCCGGTCAAGACAATCATGACCGACGGATTGCGGCCTTTATTGCAGAGATGGACCAGACCTATCCGGGCATGGAATTGGTTGGACGCGCTTCCACAGGGCAAGACCCGAACAAGGCCTATCAAGCGACCTTGAGCCTTGCACAGGCCCATCCTGATTTGGATGCAATCTTTATGCCAGAGGCCTCATCGGCCATGGGCGCGGCACAGGCGGCAAAGGAAATCGGCGGCGATCTTAAAGTCATGTCGGTTGACGTAAATGCCAGTGTGCTCGACATGATCCAAGCGGGCGAGATGTTCGCAGCGATCAACCCAAACCAAGGCGCACAGGGGTATTATGGCTTTCTTTTGCTGTGGCTGGCGGCACATCCTGAGCTGATTGATCCGATGAACGACTTTGAAAGCGCGGGCTTTAACCCGATGAGTATTCCGGTGCTCGACAATGGCTTTTCGGTCGTCACACAGGAGAATGCCGGGAATTTCTACTGGGACAAATATCTGAAAAAGCGCGGAACGCGCGGCGTGGACGGCTAACACCGGCACGCTGGCCTGATGTCGCCTCAGACCAAAGGTATCAGGCACCTCACGACGGCGGGCACAGTTTAGGTCCGCCGTCTCACCCCCAAGATATGTCCTGAACGACTGGAGACATCCATGGTCCCCCTTTTGCAATTGTCGCATATCGCCAAAAGTTTTGGCCCGGTGCACGCGCTGCGTGATGTGTCTTTCGAGCTGCGCGCCGGCGAAATTCACGCGCTGGCCGGTGAGAACGGTGCGGGCAAATCGACGACGATGAAAATCGTGGATGGCATTTTGCAACCGGATCGGGGCGACATCCGAATTGACGGTACACCCATTCGCATCCGCTCGCCGTTGGATGCGCAGGCTTTGGGGATCGGGTTTGTGCATCAAGAGATCGCCCTGTGCCCCGATATCAGTGTCGCAGAAAACATCTTTATGTCGGCCATTGCGGCGCAGGGTCGTGGATGGATGAACTACGCCGCGCTTGAAACGAAGGCGCGGAAAATCCTGTCCGAATTCTGCGATGTCGATCCGCGCCAGAAGGTTGGCACATTGTCGATCTCCAATCAGCAATTGGTGGAGATTGCCAAGGCGCTGACACTGGATGCGCGCATCCTGATTTTGGACGAGCCGACGTCGGCGCTGACCGAGGCGGAAACATCGAAATTGTTTCAGATCGTCCATCGCCTGAAAGAGCAGGGGATGGGGATCATTCATATTTCGCACCGGATGGCCGAGGTGTTCGATCATTGCGACCGGGTCACGGTGTTTCGCGATGGCGAGTATGTGACCTGTCTTGAGGTTGCGCAGAGCTGCCCGCAAGAGGTTGTGAGCAATATGGTGGGGCGCGACCTGTTGCAACTGTACCCAGCTAAGGCGTCCCAGCGTCCGGGCAAACCCTTGCTTGAGGTCGAAGGGCTGTCGGATGGGCATCTGCTTGCCGATATTTCCCTGACGGTGCGTCAGGGCGAAATCCTCGGAATTGGCGGGTTGATTGGGGCTGGTCGGTCAGAATTGGCCAAAGCAATCTGTGGCCTGCGTCCGCACACGTCCGGCACCACCCGACTTGCGGGCAAAGAGGTCGCAATCCCTGATTTCGCCACGGCGCTGGCGCATGGCGTGGTCTATGTCTCTGAGGATCGCAAGGGCGAGGGGCTGTTTCTCGACCTGCCGATTTCCCAGAACGTCTCCTCGCTGCGACTGTCGCAAGTGTCGACGCGCTTGGGGCTTGTGGATCGACGTGCCGAGACCGAACAGGCCGAGCGTCTGGGGCGTACACTCCGGCTCAAGGCCGGGCGTCCCGAAGACCCGCCATCCACGCTATCTGGCGGCAATCAACAAAAGGTGGCTTTGGCACGGATGCTGTCGGTCGATCCAAAGGTGGTCTTTCTCGATGAGCCGACCCGCGGTGTCGACGTTGGTGCGAAATCAGAGATCCACGCCATCCTGCGCGACCTGGCAGATGCCGGCGTCGGGGTTGTGGTGATTTCGTCCGAACTTCCCGAACTCATCGGTCTCGCCGATCGGATCATGGTCCTGCACGAGGGCCGGATTTCGGGTGAGATCACCTGCGAACACGACATGACCGAAGAGGCGATCATCCATCTGGCCTCCGGTTTGGGAGCCGCGACTGCCCCCGCGATGCAAGGAGACACCGCATGACCGAAACCCATCTGCAAAACGCCCCGACCCTACGCGACAGTGAGGCGCCCGGTGTGCTCAAGCGCCTTTTGGGCATGCGAGAAATGGGCCTTTTGTGCATCATTTTGGCGCTGTGCGTCGTGATGAGCTTTGCCTCGCCCTATTTTCTCACCTGGTCGAATTTCCGTACGATTTTTCTGAGTTTCTCGATTGAGGGCATCGTGGTCATCGGCATGACGGTGTTGTTGATCGTCGGTGGGCTCGATCTGTCGGTGGGCTCTGTCGTCTGTTTCGCCATGGTCGTGGCGGGCAAACTGTTCCTGATGGGGGTTGACCCTTGGCTTGCCTCCGCCGCTGGCGTGGCCGCAGCGGCGGCCGTGGGGGCGGCAATGGGGATGTTCGTGGTCAAGGTCGGGCTGTCTCATTTTATCGCGTCGCTGGCCGCTATGGTGATTGTGCGAGGTGCGTGTTTGCTCATCACCCAAGGCACGCCGTTGTCGCTTTATACTTTGCCGCCCGAGTTCAAATTCGTCGGCCAGGGCAGCCTTTGGGGCGTTCCGCTTGTGGTGATGATTTTCGTGGTGCTGGCCGTGTTCTTTGACGTCATGCTGCGCCGCTCTGCGCGCTTTCGCATGGTGTTCTACACCGGGTCAAATGAGAAGGCGGCAAAATATTCGGGCATCCGCACCGAACGCGTGGTGTTTTGGGTGACCGTGCTCTGTTCGACCCTGACGGGGCTTGCAGGGGTGATCTTTATGGCCCGGTTCGGTTCGGCCACGCCGCAATTTGGCGTCGGGATGGAGCTGAACGTCATCGCTGCTGCGGTGATCGGGGGCGCGTCCCTGAAGGGCGGACAAGGGTCGATCTTTGGGGCCGTCCTTGGCGTGGCGTTGCTGTCGTTGGTGACCTCCTCGCTGATCCTGTTGGATGTCAGTGTCTACATGCAAGACATGATCAAGGGATTCATTCTGCTTGCCGCCGTCTCGATTGATCATCTGATGAACAAAAGCGGGGAGCGCGGCTAAGATGGGGGATATGACACCAGATATTGCCTTGGTGCGCCGGATCTACGCCGCGCTGACGATGCATTACGTCGATGGTCTCACGCAGGCCGAGGTGGCCGAACGCACCGGACAGAGCCATTCAACCGTCAACCGCATGATCAAAATGGGCCACGAGATGGGCATGGTCGACATTTCGATCCGATCGCCCTTTCAGGACCATCTTGCGCTGGAACGGGACTTGGCCGATGCCTCGGGTCTGCGCGAAGTGGTGATCGAAGCCACAGCCTCTGGCAATCCCGAAGCGGTGTTGGCGCGGGTGGGCCTGTGCGCCGCCGCATTGCTGGTCTCCAAGGTCAAGCCCGGCATGTCGGTCTGTGTGACGGGGGGCAAAGGGGTCAGTGCTTGTGTTGCAGGCTTACGCAATGTGCCGCAGGTCAAAGGCGTGCGCATGGTGCCTGCGACCGGATTGGTCCAAGGGCAACACTATACCGACGTGAACCACGTCGCCGCCACGATGGCGCGCTCTTTCGGTGGCGAAGCGGTTCAAATGCTGTCGCCCATGTTTGCGGAAACCGAGGAACAGCGCGAAATTGTGGCTGGTATGAAAACGGTCAGCCGGGTGATCGAGGCGGCCCGCGCCGCAGACTTGGCGGTGGTTGGCATCGGTGGCTTGCGGGAACGCGCCACCTCTTATTTCGACCTGCACCGTGATGTTCCGGGCGAAGAAGGCGAGCTGATGGCGTCTGGGGCCGTGGCCGAACTTTTGGCCCATGTGCTGGATCGCGATGGCAAGGTGACCGACTACACTCGCAACCGGCTGGTCGTGGCCATGGCTCCCGATGACTTGGCAAAGATCCCGGTCAGCATCGGTGTGGCCGCAGGGCTCGAAAAAGCCGAAGCAATCTGCGCCGTGGTGCGCGGGGGCTACATCAACACGCTGGTCACGGACGAGGCTACGGCCCGTGATGTGCTGGCCCGATTGAAGGCAGATACCGCATGAGCGATCCAATATCCATCATCCCCGACATCAGTCGCACCGACCGTCTCGACCGGATGGACGCCAGCACGCCAAAGGTGCTGATCATCGGAGGTGGTATCAATGGTGCCTCAGCTTACCGTGAACTGGCGCTCAATGGCGTGTCAGTCATGTTGGCGGAAAAGGGCGATTTTTGTGCGGGGGCCTCCTCGGCCTTGAGCCGCATGGTGCACGGCGGGTTGCGCTATCTGGAAAACGGCGAATTCGATTTGGTGCGCGAGGCGCTGGATGAGCGCAACCGCCTCTTGGCCAACGCGCCGCACCTTGTTCGCCCGCTGCGCACCGTGGTTCCCATTGAGTCCTGGTTCTCGGGGTCGTTGAACGCGCCTTTGAAATTCATGGGCTTTTCCCGCGCCCCATCGCGGCGCGGGGCGTTGCCCGTCAAGTTGGGCCTGTCGTTTTACGACCTTTACACGCGTGGCAAGGGCGGGATGCCGAAACACGCTTTCCTTTCTGGCAAAAAGGCAAAAGAGCGCTTTCCCTTTCGTCGCGAAGTTCGCTGTGCCGCTGCTTATTATGACGGTCAGGTCAGCCACCCTGAACGGATCGTCACCGAGATGTTCGAAGACGTGGCGCGCGCCGGGCAGGAGGCCATTGCACTCAACTATCTGGAGGTTTCAGACATCGGCGAGACCGAAGTGACCCTGAATGATCGCATTGGCGGGCGGAAGATCACCATGCGGCCCGATGTGATCATCAATGCCACCGGCGCATGGATCGACATGACGAACCGTCGCCTTGAAGCGGGTCCAGAGCCGATGGTTCAGGGCACCAAAGGGTCGCATCTTGTGTTGGATCACCCGGTGCTTCGGGACATGCTTGGCGAAGATATGGTGTATTTCGAGAACACAGATGGGCGCATCTGCATCATGTTCTGTCTGCATGGGATGGTTCTGATTGGCTCCACCGACATAAAGGTGCCGGACCCTGACCACGCGCGCTGTGAAGAAGACGAGCGTGATTATATTCTCGAAGGGGTGCGTTGGGTGTTCCCCGGCCTCGACATTTCACGCGATCACATTCGGCATATCTTTTCAGGCGTGCGCCCGTTGCCCGTCAGTACAGCAGGCACCACGGGGCAGATCCCGCGCGGCCATTTTAACGCATGGATCGAGCCGGAGGCAGGCCAGGCACATCCTCCGGTCCTGTGCATGATTGGCGGAAAATGGACCACGTTTCGGGCGTTTGGCGAGCTGGCCGCCGATGATGTTCTGACGCGGCTCGGCCTGCCGCGTATGTTGGACACCAAGGCATTGCCCATTGGCGGCGGGTGTGGCTTTCCACAAAACCCGGAGGCACTGGTTTCGCGCATCCGGGCGGACAGCGGACTGTCGGAACGCCGGGTTGCGCGCTTGGTTGAGCGCTATGGCACACTGGCCGGGCCGCTGGCAAAACGCTTTTCCACGGAGACGATGCTTGCCGGCTTGCCTGACTACAGCATGGAAGAGATCGACTACCTGATCACCACAGAACAGGTCGAAACACTGGCCGATTTGGCCCTGCGCCGAACGACAGTGGCGCTGAGCGGAGGGCTGGACAGTGCAGCACTCGAAGAGATGGCCGACCGGCTATGCGTGGCGAAAGAATGGACCCGGACCCAGCGCGACGAGGCGGTGCAGGCGTTTCGTGAAAAACTTGTGGCGGATCACGGGGCGACGCGCGCGCGACTTGAAAGCCGCGACACAGCGCATTGGACGGAGGCGGCGCAATGAGCGGGTATCTGATCGGCGTGGATGCCGGAAATACAGTGGTCAAGGCGGCGTTGTTTGACCTGTTGGGCAACACACTCGCGGTGGCCTCGCGCGACTCCGTCTCTTTTCAACCTGCGCCCGGCTGTGTCGAGCGTCGCCCTGACGATCTTTGGCAGGCTGCGGCGGGGGCGATCCACGACTGTTTGGCAAAGGCGGGCATTGATGCGGCGCAGGTGCGCGCCGTGGGCGCCGCCGGTCATGGCAATGGGCTATACCTGATGGACCGTGAGGGGCGGGGTCTGTTGGGCATTCAGTCGATGGACAGCCGGGCCGTCCTTCTGGCCGCGCAGTTGGCGCACCGTCATGGCGACGAGATTCACCGGCGGGCGCAATCGCGTCCCTGGGCCGCAATGACCCCGGTTTTGCTGTCGTGGATCGCGGCGGAACGCCCGGATATTTTGGCTCAGACAGGCAGCGTTTTGCTGTGCAAGGACGTGATCGTGCATGGGTTGACCGGACGCGTCGGCTCCGATGTGTCCGACCTGTCTGGCTGTGGCCTGTTGGCGATGCCCGCATTGGAATACGACGATGGGTTGCTTGACCTCTATGGCATCCGTGCGCTGCGGGCGTTGTTGCCCGAGCCGGTCCAAAGTCACGATGTCGTCGGGCATGTGACGGCGGACGCCGCAGCGCTCAGCGGCCTCAAGGCAGGCACGCCGGTTGTGGCCGGGTTGTTTGATGTGCTGGCCTCAACGCTTGGGGCCGGGACGACAAAAGCGGGCGAGGCCTCTATCGTCGCGGGCAGTTGGTCGATCAACCAAGTTTTTGCCACCGCACTTCCCGAAAATCCCCGCGCCATTTTGGCAAGTGTCCTTGGCCGCGATGTTTGGGTGAGTTGCGAGGCTTCGCCAACATCGGCCGCCAACCTCGAATGGTTCGTCAAAAACCACCTCGCAGAAGAGGCAAAAGCGACGGGTGAGGCCCCCTTTGCCCTATGCAACAGGTTGGCCGCCCAATCCGATCCACAGGGGGAGTTGCCCTGTTTTCATCCGTACCTCTACGCCGGGCCGGTCCCCGGCGCGCGGGGCGGGTTCAACAACATCGGATCATGGCACACGCGCGCTGATATGGTGCGGGCGCTCTATGAGGGCGTGGCCTTTGGTCATCGGGCACATTTCGAGATTTTGGACCCGGACCGGACGATCACACAGGCGACCCTGTCTGGAGGTGGGGCGAAGTCACCGCTTTGGGCACAGATTTTTGCCGATACGCTCCAAATGCGCCTGCGGCTTTCGGATTGCGAAGAGACCGGAGCGCGGGGCGCGGCCATGGCCGCAGCCCTCGGGGCGGGCATTTTTCCTGACTACGACACAGCAGCGGCTGAGATGGCCGCGTTTACCACCGAACTTGTACCTGACCCTGAGGCGGGTGCGATCCTTGATCGTCGCTATGCGCGTTGGTGCGCCTATGGCGATGCGCTTGGGCCTGTTTGGGCCCAGCAATAGGCGGAGCTCGCTGCGAGCCCCATGAAAAAACAACACAGTAAAGGACATCCAATGGCTGATCTCGACGACATCATCGACGGCAAGGACTTTGCCCTGAACACGCCCGCAAAGAATGAGGCCTTTTTCCTCAAAGGGGCGGGGGCGTATGACTGGGGTATGCAGAACCGCTTGGCCCGCATTTTCCGACCGGATACCGGGCGCACGGTGATGCTGGCGTTTGACCACGGTTATTTCCAAGGGCCAACCACCGGGCTTGAGCGCGTCGACGTGAACATCTCCCCGCTGTTTGACTATGCGGACGTTTTGATGTGTACCCGCGGTATGTTGCGCACATCGGTGCCTGCCTCGACCCGCAAGCCCATTGTCATGCGGGCCTCTGGCGGCAATTCGATCATGTCCGAGCTGTCGAATGAGACGGTGGCCGTGGACATGGAAGATGCGCTGCGCATGAATGTCAGCGCGATGGCGGCACAGGTCTACATCGGCTCGGAATTTGAACATAAATCAATCAACAATGTGATCCGTTTGATCGACGCGGGCAACCGTGTGGGGATGCCGACACTTGCGGTGACAGGGGTGGGCAAAGATATGGCCCGCGACGCGCGTTATTTCGGGCTTGCGACCCGGATCGCCGCCGAAATCGGGGCGCAATACGTTAAGAGCTATTTCGTCGAAGACGGGTTTGAACGCGTCTGTGCAGGGTGCCCGGTCCCTATCGTGATCGCTGGCGGCAAAAAAATTCCTGAAAAAGAGGCGTTGGAGGTGGCCTATAAAGCGGTCGATCAAGGGGCGGCAGGTGTCGATATGGGGCGCAACATCTTCCGTGCCGCTGATCCGGTGGCGATGATCCAAGCCGTCTCTGCTGTCGTCCATGAGTTGCTGCCGCCTGCACAGGCGTTCGAGATGTATAAGGACCTTTCGCAACGCGTCGTGGCGGCCTGATGGCCCCGCCGACCACAGCCCTGTCCACACCGACACTATCGGCGGGCAGTCTGTTGGTTGACCGGATGAACAGGTCACGCAAACTCGGGGGCAACCCCGGGTTTTGCATGCAGGGCGAGGCAACACCCGCGTCAAAGTCGACCGCGATGGTTAACGGGTGCGTCATGTCAAAGGCAGTGGCTGGGGTTTAACCATGCTCGGTACTATGCTCGACATCATGCCGCGCCGCTTTGAGGACAGTTTAAACAGGCGAGGTCATCGACCGCGCCTTACCCTCAGGATGTGTACCGTGCAATCAATCCCTGAGCCGTTGCGTCGTCTGTGACCAAAATATTGGCGATCCGTGCCTGCAACATGCCATAGATCGCGCCGACCTTTTGCGGAGCACCACCAATACAGATTCGTTCCGACACGTTGAGCAAATCGTCCAGCGCCATCGTGATATGGCGCTCGTCAAATTCACTGCGCACAATTTGCCCCTCAGCATTATAGAAATACCCGGCAGCAAAGCCGACCGCCCCCAGATCGCGATAAATCTGCAAGGCGGCATCGGACATGAAACCGCTTTGTTCCAAAAGCGTTTCACCGTCCAGTTGGGTGACGCCAAAGATCGTCTTTGTGCACTGTTGCAACAGGGTGAAGTGATTGCGGATTTCTGGCTCGTTCAACAAAATGTCTTTGACCTGCGCCGTGGACACAACCCCCGGTGCATGCAGGTTCACACAGCGTGCACAGAGGCGATCTGCGATATTTGTGGTACACAGAACCGGCGAAAAATCAAATGTCGCGACCGCACTGCCAGTGATTTGTGCGACCGTGATATTGGGGTGACGCATACTGGTCAGGTGCTTTGACAGCGACAGAACCGTGCGCCCCCAAGCGACACCAATTGTATCATCGGCCTGCAGTCGAGCTTCCAAGACCCGCGCGCCCAGATGGCTGATTTCATTGGCCAATGTGGCGGGGTCTTGTGGCGTCGGTAGCACATAGCATTCTGACAGGCCGCTCAATTCGCACAGTTTAAGCGCCAAATCAGCCCGCGCGATGCGCGAGGGGTCGATGGAGATATTCACGATCCCCTCATCGCGCGCCTTTTGCAGCAGATTGAACACAGAGGCGCGTGAAATCCCCAGCTGATCGGCGATTTTGTCCTGTTTTTGACCCTCTTCGTAATAGAGCCACGCCGCCCAAAGCACTTCGTCCATGCCAAACCGCGACGGCACGGTGCGCCGTGTGGCGTGGCGTGAGTCGTCATCGGTTTTGTCGCGTTTGCCCGGCATGTGCGCTCCTTAAAATGGTGCTTTTACGAAATTCAGTCTGACAATCAACCTGAAACCTTTGGAAATCAAGTGCTTTGACATATGTCAGTATGCTTTGAATAATGTTATTGACATATGCCACAACTATCTGACAACTTTCAATTCAAGTGAGAAGTTTGCGAGGGAGGAGCAAATGACCATGCCGCTTTCAATCAAAGACCGCGTGACACCCGGCTGGAATGCCCTCATCACCGAGGTCACTCAGGGCAACTGGCGCGACCCTGACACCGGGCTGGCTGTTGATGTTCCTTTCAACAACATCAACATCGGTGACGGCTTTCCCGACGCCGCCCACGACATGGTGAATGCGGTGATGCCCGCGCAAAGCTATGCGGTGGTATGTGATGCGAACACGGCCGAAGTGATGGGCGCGGATGTTGCGCGCAACATGCAGGGCAAGGCTGAGATTTTCGTTTTAGATCATCCACATGCCGACGAAGGACAGGTGCGCGCTCTGCAAAAACTGACCTGCAATCATGACGCGTTGATTGCGGTCGGATCTGGTACGATCAACGATCTGTGCAAATACGCGACCTATCTCGACGGGCGCGCCTATAGTGTGTTCGGCACAGCGCCTTCGATGAATGGTTACACCTCTTCGACCGCGTCGATCACCCTCGAGTCCGGTCTGAAAACCACGCAAAACGCTCATGCGGCCAAGGGCGTTTTCATCGACATCGACGTGTCCTCCAAAGCGCCGCAATATTTGATCGGCGCGGGCTTGGGCGACTCCCTGTGCCGGCCCACGGCGCAGGTGGATTGGTATTTTTCCCATGTGATGCTGGGCACGCGCTATGCGACCGCGCCCTATCTTTTGCAAGAAGACGACGAGGCCGAAGTGTTGCGCCGATCCGCCGATTTGGGTCAGGGCGAACATGACGCCATCGGGTATTTGCAACGGCTTTTGACCCTTGGTGGGCTTGGCATTGCCGTGGTTGGCATGAGCCATCCTGGCTCGATGGGCGAACACCAGATTTCCCATTGGATCGACAGTTTTGCCGGCGACCGCCACCCCGGCACCGTTCATGGTCAACAGGTCGGCGTGGCCTCCATCACCATGGCGCGGCTGCAAGATCACATCCTCTCTATGGAGCAAGCGCCGCGCATTCGTGGCTGGCAACCGGACGAGGCCGCAATCCGCGCGCGCTATCCGGCGGCGGCGGTCGAAGATTGCCTCAAGGCCTCGCGCGCCAAAGCGATGGATGCGCAGGCCACAGAGGCCTTCAACCGTCAATTGGCTGAAATCTGGCCTGAACTGCGCACAACATTGCGCGCAATGATGTTGGCACCTGACGAGATGGCGAAACATCTGCGCGCCTCCGGGGGCGGGGCCACCTATGACGAAATCGGCCTTGAACGCGGTCTGTATATCGACGCCCTGCGCCATTGCCGCGAGATGCGCGACCGCTACTCCATGCTCGATCTCGCCGATGACATGGGCATTCTGGACAGTTTTATTGAGGAGTGGGTCTGATGCGTCCGCTGAGCGAACTTGACGACGGCCAACTGGCCAATTGTGTGGCGGTTTTGACCGATATTGACGATACGCTGACCACGGACGGCCAATTGCCCGCCGCGGCCTATGCCGCTTTGGAGCGGCTGGCCGATGCGGGGCTTGCGGTGGTGCCGATCACCGGACGTCCCGCCGGGTGGTGCGATATGATCGCACGGCTTTGGCCCGTGGCCGGAATCGTGGGTGAAAACGGTGCGTTCTATTTTTCCTATGATCGCGAAAAGAAAGTGATGCGGCAAAAGTTTTTTGCCACGGCAGAAGAACGGCGTAAAAATCGGTTTCGTCTCGACGTGTTGCGTCAGGACATTTTGGCAAAAGTGCCCGGCGCGGGGATCGCCTCGGATCAACTCTATCGCGAAGCCGATCTGGCGATTGATTTCTGCGAAGATGTGCCCGCACTGCCCGAAGATCAGGTGCAATTGATCCTCGATATGTTCAAAGAGGCCGGGGCGGTCGCCAAACTGTCCTCGATCCATGTGAACGGCTGGTTTGGCAATTACGACAAACTGTCGATGAGCCGCCTCTTTGCCAAGGACATCCTTGGGATGGATCTGGATGCGGATCGTGCACGGATTATCTTTGCGGGCGACAGTCCGAATGACGGTCCGATGTTTGAGTTTTTCCCAAATTCCTGCGGTGTTGCCAATGTGCGCGATTTTGAACCGGGTAGCTTTGCCCCGCCCGCCTTTGTGGCCCCGTCCGAGGGTGGCGCAGGCTTTGTCGAGATTGCCGAACGCATCCTGAGCGCGCGCCCCGTCCCGGCGCGGGAGGCGGCTCATGTCTGATCGCGCGCCTGATCCCCTCTATGACCTTGCCATCATCGGCGGCGGCATCAACGGGTGCGGCATTGCGCGCGATGCGGTCGGGCGGGGTTATTCCACTTATCTGTGTGAACAGGGCGATATGGGCGGGGCCACCTCGTCCTCTTCAACCAAGCTGTTGCATGGCGGTTTGCGGTATTTGGAGCATTACGAATTCCGGCTGGTGCGGGAGGCGCTGATCGAACGCGAAGTCCTGTGGAACATCGCGCCCCATATCGTACGCCCGCTGCGCTTTGTCTTGCCGCATTCCAAAGGGATGCGCCCGGCGTGGCTCTTACGTCTTGGCCTGTTCATTTATGACCATTTGGGCGGGCGCAAACTCTTGCCCGGCACCGCGCGGGTCAATTTGAAAACTGGGCCGATTGGCGCGGGTCTGCGGGCGGATTTGAAACTCGGGTTTGAATATTCGGACTGCTGGGTCGAGGACAACCGTTTGGTCATTCTCAATGCGATAGATGCCGAGGAACGCGGGGCCACCATCCGCGCCCGCCACCGCTGCACAAGCGCCAAACCCCATCCGGACGGCGGCTGGATCGTGACCACCCGTGATCTGGACACGGGGCGCGATGAGGTGATCCGCGCGCGCATGGTGATCAACGCAGCCGGACCGTGGGCCAATGACGTGGCGCGCACTGTTGCACAGCGGCCACCGAAAGGCCGGGTGCGTCAGGTCCAAGGCTCGCATATCGTGGTTCCGAAACTCTATGATCACGACCGCTGTTTCATCTTTCAAAATGATGACGGGCGGATCGTGTTCACCATTCCCTATGAGGATAAATTCACGCTGATCGGCACCACTGACCGCGACTATCCCGGTGATCCCGCCGATGTGGCCGCCTCGCCGGAAGAGATTTCGTATCTGTGCAAACTCGTGTCCGGCTATTTCAAACGGCCGGTTTCGGTCAGCGATGTGGTCTGGACCTATAGCGGTGTGCGCCCGCTCTATGATGATGGCAGTTCAGACGCGCAAAAGGCGACGCGGGACTATGTTTTGGAAGTTGATGAGAGTGAAAAAGCCCCGATCCTGTCGGTCTTTGGCGGCAAAATCACGACGTATAGACGGCTTGCTGAATCAGCCATGGAAAGGATCGAGACCTGTTTGAAGGCCCCGCAAAGTGGCGCAAAACTTGCGTCCGGCTGGACCGGAACGATGTCATTGCCAGGCGGGGAGTTCGATCCCGGGACATTCGAGGCGGAGGTTCGAAAACTACAGTCTCGCTATGGCTTTCTCTCAATCAGCGAAGCGCGTCGCTTGGTTCGCTTTTACGGCACCCGCGCGCCGAACATGCTTGGGATGGCCAAAAAGCGGTCTGATCTGGGCATGGATTTTGGCGCTGGACTGAGCGCGCGCGAAATTGACTACATGCGCCGCCACGAATGGGCCCATACGGCGCAGGATATTCTGTTTCATCGTAGCAAGTTAGGGCTGCGGTTAAGCCCGTCACAAATTGACGCCATTGAACACTACATGGAAGGGTCACAGACGACGCGACAAAGCGCCTGAGCTCAGGCTCACACGGGGAAGAGGAGCCCGTGGTGCAGAGGTCGCACGCACAGCCGCTTGAGGAGGCGGTGAAATTAGGGAGGAGAAGCCGATGTTTCTGGGCATAGATCTTGGGACGTCCGGGGTAAAGTGTATCCTGATGGATGCGGATCAACAGTTGGTTGCCGAGGCGTCCTCGCGACCCCTTGAGGTGACCCGCGCACACCCTGGATGGTCCGAACAAGACCCCGCCTTATGGTGGGACGCTGTGGGCGAGGCGCTTGATGCGTTGCGCGCCAATCACGGCACAGCTATGGCCGCGGTCGAAGGCATTGGCCTGTCGGGTCAGATGTATGGGGCCACCGTTCTGGATGGCGCGGACAAGCCGCTGCGCCCGGCGATCTTGTGGAATGACACGCGCAGCACCCCTGAATGTGAGGAGTTGTCTGAGGCGGTGCCCGATTTGATGCACCATGTCGGGCGCAAGCCGACGCCGGGTGTGACCGCGACCAAACTGATGTGGCTGCGTCGTCACGAGCCGGAGACCTTTCACGCCATCCGCACCGTGCTGTTGCCGAAAGATTATGTCCGTCTGTTGCTCACGGGTGAAAAGGTCAGCGATCTGGCCGATGCGAGCGGCACGATGTGGGTCGATCTGCACAGACGCGATTGGTCCGACACAATGCTGTCGGCCTGCGGTTTGGACCAACGCCAGATGCCGCGATTGGTCGAAGGCACCGCTGTGTCCGGCCGGTTGCGCTCAGATCTTGCGGCGCGGTGGGGCATGGTGCGCTGTCCGGTTGTGGCAGGGGGCGGCAGTGACAATGCTTGCGGCGCCTGCGGCACCGGCGTGATCGAAGACGGCGATGGCACCGTGTCCTTGGGCACATCCGGCGTTCTGTTTGTTGCCAATAACAGCCCAAGATCGGCCGGAGATCACGCGATTGAATCGCTGTGCCATGCGGTGCCCGATCGTTGGCATCAAATGTCGGTGGTGCTCTCGGCCACCTCGTGCCTGACCTGGCTGTCGGCGCGGCTCAAAGCCAGCCCGGCGGAGTTGGTCCAAGCCTTGGGCCATGCGCCACGCTCGGCCACGGATCTGACCTTTGTGCCCTTTCTCGACGGCTGCTGGTCGCCGCGCTCGGATGCCAAAATTCGCGGCGGGTTCTTTGGACTGGCGCATCAACATGATGACGCTGCAATGACACAAGCAGTGATGCAGGGCGTGGCCTTTGCCATCCGCGAATGCGCCGATGCGTTCCGTGCCAGTGGGACCGAGCTGCGTCGGTTGCTGGCCATTGGCGGCGGATCGCAATCGGAGCTGTGGCTGTCGATGCTGGCCAATACGCTTGAACTGGAACTGGACGTGCCTCGGGGTAGCGCGCTTGGCGCGGCCTATGGCGCGGCACGGTTGGGCATGATCGCGGCAACCAATGCGGCCCCGGCTTCGGTGCTGCGTCGTCCCGAACTGAAGGGCTCGATCGGACCAGAGCCCGCATATCTGGACAGTTACACAGAGGCTTTTGATCGCTGGAAGGGCGCGGTCGCGAGCTGCTGAGATCTTGCCCATGCACCCTGAGGAGGGGGCGCATGGGTCAACAAAAGCTGACCCAAACAGGGCGGCACACAGTGGAGGAAAGAACAATGACTGAGGAAATGACCCAAGACGGATTGAACCGCCGGATGTTCATGGCTGGGACGGCAGCGGTTGCGGCCAGTGTTGCCCTTTGGCCAAAAGAGATGCGGGCTCAGGCGGCTGGTCGCAAATTCGCCGCGTCTCTTGGCTGGACCACATATGATTCTGGTCGTCACCTACAAGACGGCTTTAACGCGGCTGTGGCTGAACTTGGCGGTGAATTGACCATGACTGATGCGGGCTTTGACGCACGCGTCCAGTCCGATCAAATCGACTCGCTTGTGGCGACAAAGCCTGAGGCTTTGTTTATCACCCCCGCCGATGCTGTCGCCATCGCCCCCGCAGTTGAACGCGCCATTGCCGCAGGCATTCCGGTGTTTTGTGCCGACAGCGCCGTACCCGGAGCCATCGTCACCACAACCGCCATGTCCAACAATTTCGGCATGGGGCAGTATTCCTGCGAATACATTTGTAAGGCTCTGAACGGCAAAGGCAAAATTGCCCGCGTCATGCTGCCGCAAAACGAGAGCTGGGATCAGCGCACTTTGGGGATGGAATGGACCTTGCGTCGCTATCCAGAGGTCGAAATCGTCACAGAATGGGCCTTTGCTTTGGCGGGCAATGTCTCGCCGCGTCAGGCCGTCGATAACATCCTGACCTCTCACCCGGATGTCGATGCGATCTGGTGTGCTTGGGATGGTGCGGCTGTTGAAGGCACGCTGGCGGCGCGCGCTGCCGGGCGCACTGATTTGATCCTGACCGGGATTGATGGTGGCTCTCAGGCGTTCAACTACATCGCAGCCGACACGCCTTTGAAACTGTCGATGGCGCAGAGCTTCTATGAAATGGCCTATCTCGATGTGTTCTACGCGCATGAACTTCTGGCTGGGCGCAGCACCCCGCGCTTGATCACAACCCCGACCTATGCGGTCACCAAAGACATGCTGCAAAACGGCATCCCGGATAATTTTGATGTTCCGGGCGAAGCGGAAAAAATGGGCTGGAGCCGCGCGCTCTAAGACCATTTTCAGCCGGGGGGAGGGCGGATGGTTTGGCCCTCCCCCCACATTTCCGCCTATCACAGGAGTTGAGATCATGGGTGCGCCCGTTCTAATCGCCTCGGATGTCTGTAAGCGTTTTGGCCCTGTTCAGGCCCTGCGCAACGTCGATTTTTGTCTTGAGCCCGGAGAAGTGCACGCGCTTTTGGGCATCAACGGCGCGGGCAAATCGACCTTTATCAAAATTCTGTCTGGCGCGCTCCAGAAGGACAGCGGCACGATCCGCATTGGCGGTGAGGATGTTCATTTTCGTGCCCCCGAAGATGCGATCCGCGCCGGGATTGCCACCGTTCAACAGCACCCGGAACTGGTGCCGGATATGAGTGGCCTCGATAATATTTTCCTGGGTCGTGAAACCGCTTCGCGCGGTCTGCTGGGCCGGATTGATCGTGAGGCGCTTGAGGCGCGGGCCGATGCGCTTTTGTCGCGTTTTGCCGTGCCGATTGATCTGAGCCAAGAGGTGGGCCAAATGTCCGCCGTCGAACGCGAGGCCGTCGCGATCCTGCAAGCGATTGCGGTGGATGGCATCCGCGTGCTTATTCTGGACGAACCGACCTCGACGCTCACAGACGTCGAGCGCGAAGACCTGTTTGCCCTGATGAACCAGTTGCGCGCGCAGGGCATCGCGATCATCTACATCACCCACCAGCTTGAAGAAGTCTTTGCCATCGCCGACAGTTTCTCGGTCTTTCGTGGTGGTGCCTGTGTCGCGCGGATGAGCGTGGACGAGGCGCGCAGCTCTGGCGTGTCCTTGGCCGATTTGATGCTGGGTGAGGCGGTGGGCGATATTTTCCCACCCAAAGCCGACCCAGACACGCGTGGCGATGCCTTTTTGGAGGTGCGCGATCTCAGCCTGACGCATGGCTTTGAGAACGTGTCTTTCACCGCCCACCGCGGCGAGATTTTGGGGCTTTTCGGTCTGGTCGGGTCCGGCTGTGACGAATTGGCCAAGTCGATCTTTGGCGTCGATCCGCCGGATCAGGGCGAGATCCGCATTCACGGTAAGCCCGTCAGCCTGCGCAAACCGCGTCAGGCGCTGGATGCCGGAATTTTTCTCGTGCCGGGGGATCGTAGAACCGAAGGCTTGGCGCTGAGCCGGCATTCCCTGTTCAACGTGCCGATGGCCAACCTGCGCCGTGCGGCGGGCGGGCGTTGGGGTCTGAAGAGCCGCCAATTGCGCAGTGATATTCAGCGTTTGACCGATCAGGTCGCGCTTCATCCGCCGCATCTGAACACGCCCGCGTCGGGCTTTTCCGGCGGCAATCAGCAAAAGATCGTTTTGGCCAAAGGGCTTTATAGCGAGGCGGATATTTACATTTTCGTCGAACCCACCGTTGGCGTCGACATCGGCGCGCGCGCCAAAATTTACGGGCTGATGCGCGAATTGTCAGAGCGTGCGGCGGTGATTGTGGTGTCGAGCGATTGTGATGAGGTGCATGGCGTGGCGGACCGGACCATTGCTTTGCACAAGGGCCGACACGTCGAACCCGAAAGCGGGGTGTTTTCGCGCGATGATTTGTTGATGGCCGGGATTATGGGGAAGGGATCGCTATGAGAACTTGGAAAGACCGTATGCGTCATTCGACGCGCGGGCTGGGATTTGTTGCGCTGGTCGTGATCGTAGCCGTCATCTTTGGAGTGCTTGAGCCGCGCTTTCTCAGCTACGTCAGCCTCAATGGCATTGCCCGACACATGGCCGCCAATGGCTTGGCCGCTCTTGGGCTGACCTTTGTGGTGATCGTGCGTAAATTTGACCTGTCGATTGCGGGTGTTGCGGCCTTTTGTGCCATGTCGATGGGCGCGCTGATCGCGGCCGGATGGCCGCTATGGTCCGTGATCATTGCCGGGCTGGCTTTGGGCGCTGTGATCGGAGGCATCTCCGGCATCGCGATCAGCCGCTTTGGACTGCCCGATATTGTGACCACCATCGCGGTGGGTTCGATCGGCACAGGGCTTGCCTTTATCTACACCGGCGGGCGTTCGATTTTTCAAAATTTCTTCACCAGCGGTATCACCGATCTCAATGACGCCAAGCTCATGGGGCTGGGGGTGTCGATGTGGTTGTTGGTGGCGATCTACGCGCTGGCGTGGTTTGTGCTGAGCCGCACCCGCACCGGGCTTGCGTTCTATGCGACGGGTGAAAACCCGATGGCGGCGCATTTTTCCGGCATCGCCACGCGCCGCTTTGTCGCCTTGGCCTATGTGCTTTGCGCCATGTGTACCGTGCTGGCGGTCCTTTTGATCCTTGCCGAATCCGGCACAGCCGAAACCAACAAAGGTGCCAATTTGATGATGCCGGCCTATGCCGGGGTGTTTTTGGGTGCGGCCATCATGGGGGGCACCTCCGTGATCGCAAGCTTCGGCGGGATCTTGTTGATCACCATGTTGCTCGACGGTTTCGCCTTGATGGGGCTGCCCTATTACTACAGCGACGGTGTGGTCAGTTTGATCCTGTTGATCGGTGTGTTGGCCTTCTCTGACGGTGCGCGTGGCACATTGGAGGCGCTTCGGTTCCTGTTCTGGCCGCAAAAACCCACAAAACCCACCGCAAAAGGGAGCGACGCATGACCATGACCTCAACAGCAAAATTCGCACAAAGCCGTCCGCGTGGGCGCAAGATCGCGCGGCTCACAACTGATCTGTGGCTGGTCGTGGCGGTGATCGTTGTTACTTTGGGGATCGCCAGCCAACGTCCACAGCTTTTGGATGTGGTCAACATCGCCACCGTGCTCAAATCCTTTTCCATCATGGTGGTGATGGTGTTGGGGCTGACGTGGGTTATCGCCTCGGGCAAGATTGACGTCAGTTTCATGCAGGTCGCAGCGCTTTCAAACATGATCTGTGCCTATGCTTTGGCGCAGGGGTGGAGCTGGGGCGGGGCCATCGTTGTGGCGCTTTTGGCGGGGGCTTTGGTTGGGTTGATCAATGGCTGGTTGGTGGCCTCGATGCGCCTGCCCGCGCTGATCGTGACCATTTCCACCGCTGGCATATGCGCCTCCATCGCGGCGGCTCTGGGCAAGGGCACGGTGATCCGCATCGCCGATCCGGGTCCGCTTGAGCCGCTGTTGCAACCTGCGTTGGGTGGGGCTGTGCCGATGATCGTGGTGCCGGTGCTTTTGATCGCAGCCGTGGCATGGTTCGTGCAAGAACGGTTAAGTTTTGGTCGCTACATCTATGCTTTGGCGCAAAACGAAGCGGCTGTGCGCGCCGTTGGTGTGCCCGTGGTGAAACTCACCATCATCCTCTTTGTGCTCTCCGGTGTGAGCTCTGCCCTTGCGGGTATTTTGCTCGCCTCAAGCCTGTCTTCGGGTCAGCCGATGATTGGCGGCCCTTTCCTGATCAACGGGCTGACCGTGGTTCTGTTGGGCGGCATGATGGTGCGGGTGGGCAAGCCGAATATTCTTGGCACGCTCACCGCCACGCTCTTTATTGGCGTGCTTTTCAGCGGGGCGACCTTGCTGGGATTGCCGGATTTCCAACGTCAAATCATCCAAGGTGCCTTGCTTTTGACCGGGTTGATTGTGGCCACCATCGCCGCAAGCCATCATGGCACGCGCACAGCGGGGCAGTGATATGACCACTGATATGGCCACCGATATGACCCATGCGACCCAAGATCTCATCCTCGGACTTGACTGTGGCACCGGCGGGGCGCGGGCGCTGATTTCAACGGTGGCGGGCGATGTGCTTGCCATCGTCGATAGCCCCTATCCCACCCGTTACCCCCGTGCGGGCTGGGCGACGCAAGGCCCGCATGACTGGTGGCGCGCAGCCTGCGAGGCGGTGCGTGGCGCTATCGCTGAGGCGGGTATTGATCCCGTGCGTATTGCCGCGATCTGTGCTGATGGCACCTCAAGCACATTGGTGTCTTTGGATGCCGATTTGACGCCTGTGTCCGATGCGATTTTGTGGATGGACAACCGCGCCTCACCGCAAGCCCGCCGGATCGAGGGCACCGGACACCCGGCCCTGCGTCGCTCGCGTGCGGGCGTCTCCGCCGAAACCGCTTTGCCGAAAATCATGTGGCTTAAAGAGCATGAGCCAGAGGCCTATACGGCCACCCGCTGGTTTGTCGAAATGACGGATTACATGGCGCTTTGCCTGTCGGGGCGGCTGACGCTTGGCCAGAACCACACCATCAATCGTTGGTTTTACAATCCGCGCACGGGGGGCTGGCCGGTCGATTTTCTCGACGCCATTGGACTTGAGGGCATCACCGAGCGCTTTCCCAAAGACATGCCTGCCTTGGGCGATCCGATTGGTCCGATCACAGCACAGGCGGCCGAGCAGATGGGGCTATCTCCCAAAACATTGGTCGTGGCCGGGGGCACCGATGCCTATGTCGCCATGGTCGGGCTCAACACCCTGCGTCCGGGTGAAACCGCGCTGATCACGGGCACCTCGCATCTCGTGTTGCCGGTGGTGGCCGAGGATGTCGAAATCGAAGGCCTGTTTGGCCCGCATCCCGATTGCGTCAGCCAAGGCACGTTTGTCCTGGAGGGCGGGCAAGTGTCCTCGGGCGGGATTTTGCGGTGGTGGCATGATTTGCTGCATGAGGGCGATAACGGTTATGAAGAGATGCTGGCCCAAGCCGAAGCCGCTCCGCCCGGTGCCAATGGTTTGGTTGTGCTGGATTTTTGGCAAGGCAATCGCAACCCTTTCACCGATTATGATCTGCAAGGCGCGATCTGGGGGCTGACGCTGAAACATGGACGGGCTGACATCACCCGTGCGCTGATGGAATCTGTGGCGCTGGGTACGGCGAATATTTTGGGCCGCCTCCAGACGCGCGGGTTGGAGGTCAAAACCATGACCTTGGCCGGGGGGGTGCTACGTTCGCCGTTTTGGGCGCAAATGCATGCCGATGCCACCGGCGTTACCCTGCGTATTCCCGAGGTGGGCGAAGCCACCGCGTTTGGCGCTGCGATCACGGCGGCGGTCGGCGCGGGGCTGTACCTGTCGCTGGAACAGGCCGCCGATGCGATGGTGCGCATTCGCTGCGAAATTCACCCTGATCCCACGCGCCATGCGCAGCTCAGCTCACAGATGGAGATCTATCTTGAAACCCATGCGGCGCTGCGTCCCTTGATGCACCGTCAAGCCGCGCGAAGCCGGGCCAGCCCACCCGCGCATTAACGCCTAAACATCTCATTTTTATCGACTTTCGGTTGCAGTCCTCGGCTGTGACCCGGAATCCTACTGCCAATGAAAGGAAAAATCATGGCTCATATCGGAGACCTCATTGCTGAAATGCTCGCACAATACGGGGTCGAATATGTCTACGGGATGCCCGGCGGACAGACCACTGCGCTCCATGATGGTATTTCACGCCGCACCGATCGTATTCGCCATATCCTGATGCGCGACGAACGCAATGCTGCCTATGCCGCCGACGCCTATGCCCGTCTGACCGGCAAGCCCGGCATTTGTGATGTGACGGTGGGACCGGGGGCGAACTTGCTGCCTGCGGGGTTCCTGGAGGCGCTCAATGCCTCGATCCCGATGATCGGGATCATCGGCGAGCTGCCGCTGGATTGGTTGCCGCTGAAGGAAAAGGGAATCGCCAGCCAAGGCTTTGATCAGCTCAGCTTTTTCAAAAGCTGTTCGAAAGAGGCCTATTTGGTGCCCTCCGTTGCGGCCTTGCCGGAATTGATCCGCACCGCGTTTCGTGTCGCCACCTCGCCGCGCCCCGGTCCCGTGGCACTGATTATTCCGCATGATATTTTCGATGCGGACTGGGACGAAGACCTGTTGAAAATCAAGGTCGATGATCGTTCGGTCCAGATGCCCTATATGCGCAGCTGTGCGCCCGCAGGCGAGATTGCTGCCGCGGCTGCGTTAATCAAGCGGGCCAAACGCCCGGCTCTGGTCTGTGGCGGTGGTGTGCATGGCTCTGATGCTGCCGAGATCGTCACGGCATTTGCCGACAGGTTTAATGGCCTCGTGGTGACAAGCCTCTCGGGCAAGGGCTCGGTGCCGGAGACGCGCGATTATGCGGCGGGGGTGCTCAACCCTCTGGGGTCGAAAGCGGCCATTGATCTGATCAAAGAGGCCGATTTGGTGGTTTGGTGTGGTTCGAAAGTCAGCCAAAACACCGGCATGAACTGGTCGTTGCCGCTGCCGGAACAGGCGACCATCACCATCGACTTCGACCCGCTCGAACATGGCCGAACCTTCCGCCCGACCGTGGCGCTGATGGGCGATGTGCGTGAGACCGTTTTGGCGCTTGGCACTGCTTTGGGGGACATTCCTGAGCACAAAGAGTGGCTTGCCCGAATTTCCGAGGTCAAAGCGGCCTGTGACGCCGACAAAGCTGCCGAAATTGCCTCTGATATGCTGCCGATCCAACCGCCCCGGATCATGAATGAGATCGCCAAACGGCTTGAAGAGGATGACATCGTGGTCTCCGACGCTTCGTTTTCGGCGGGTTGGATTTCCGGCTATATTCCGGCGAAAAAACCGGGGCGTCAGTTCCTGTTTGCGCGCGGGCAGGGGGGATTGGGCTATGCCGTGCCAGGGGCGATCGGTGCCGCAGCCGTGCGGCCAAATGCGCGGATTGTGACGGTGGCGGGCGATGGCGCGTTTTCCTATACGATCGGCGAGTTGGCGACCATGTGCCAGTACAATCAAAAGGTCGTTAACGTGGTGATCAACAACGGCAAACTGGGTTGGATTCAACTCTGGCAGGAGCTGTATTTCAACAACGTCCAGTCGGTTGATCTGGAAAGTCAGAGCTCGGTTCCCGGCTATGCGGGCGCAGCGGCGGCGCTTGGGCTTTTGGGTATTTATGTTGAAAAGCCCGACGAAATTGGCCCGGCTTTGGATCGCGCCTTTGCCCATGACGGACCTTCGGTGGTCGAGGTGCGCATTGATGATCGGGCAACGCCGATCCATTCGTTCAAACGCCGCCTGCGTGAGAAATCGGATACGCCGTTCCCGCGTCCGGGCACTGTCTACCGCCTGCGCGACTGGAAGGTTTCGCCGGACCTCTGAGCGTTCGCTTGGCGAGTCTATATTCCGCAATGACACAGACCGGATGCGCTTGGGCGTCCGGTCTATTTTGTGAATATCACCGTTCACGAACAGCACTGAATCATGAAGGTTTGTAGGCAGACCGCCGTTTCCAGAGGCGTAGGATGCCGAGTGTGACGGCAAGCTGTACCGCCCCAAAAGCAATCATAGCAGGCAGCAAACCCCACAAGTCCGCGAGGCCCCCGCTGGCGATCACCGGGATCGAGAAACCCAAATAAGCGTAGACGAACAAACCGGCCGTTGCCCGCGCCCGTTCATGTGGCGCGCGTAACGAAACCTCGGCCAGGGACGCGAGATAGGTGAAACCATAGCTCGCGGCGCTGGTGATACAGGTGCCGAGCAGCACCAAGACCAAGATTTTGAGCCAAACACCCATCAGAAGCACGACGAAGCCCAGCGGGATAAGGATGAACCCAAGGGCAAGTGCTGAGGTGTTGGACATGCGCCGGGCGAGAGGCTGACACAGAAATCCCACGAAAATCGCTAAGAAAATCACAAGTCCGGTCCAGCCCCCCAAATCATTCGCAGCAAGTTCCAATGGCACGACTGCGATCGTCATGCCGGTGGTCGACCATGCCAATGCCATGGCTGCACCAAACATCCATGTCCCTGCGGGAAAGACGGGCAAACGCACAATCGAGATCGCCTGCGGATGATCCAGCTTGGGCAGGCAAAAGGCGATGAGGGCCAAAAGCGGGGCGGCCAAAAAGAACACAACAAAACTGGCAGGCAAAAGCGTTGGGCCTTGGAGGCCAAGGCTTACGCCTGTCGCCAAAGCCCCGCCGCCAAACCCGAGCGACGTGGCAGATGTGACGATCAAAGCGGCACTGCGGGTGCGGGTTTCCCCCAGAATTTCTGCCATATAGGCCGTTCCCGCCGGGGTTGCGAGGCCTGTCCCAATGCCAAGCAAGGCCCGCGCGATGACGAGGCTTGTCCAGACCGGACGCAGGACCAACAGCGCCGTCGCGACCGTTCCGATCACCAAAGCCAGAGCAAGCGGCAGTCGCCGTCCGATGCGGTCTGATACGCCGCCAAGCAAAAGTAACGTCGGCATGAGGCCCCCGACATAGGCCGCAAAGGCAACTGTCACTGCCATCGCCCCGACATCACTTTTAGAGGCGTAGACATCGTAAAGCGGAGCCTGAAGGTTGACGGCAAAGGTGACCGTGAACAGGGCAAGTGCAAGCAAGGAAACGGACAGGATTCTGGGCATAAGGGCACCTCGACGGTTGACTTTAGAGGGGAATGCCAGAAGGTTTTTTATATGACAATTTTTCAATTGTACTAGGTACAGCGCAGCCATGACCAAAGCCCGATATATACGCCTTGCTGATGTGATTGGCGCGTCGATCCAAGAGGGACGATTGGCACCCGGCACCAAACTGCCGACGCATCGCGCTTTTGCAGAAAAATTTGGTATCGCCTTGGCGACCGCAACGCGCACATACCGTGAACTGGAACGCAGAGGCCTGGTCGTGGGCGAGGCGGGGCGTGGGACCTTTGTGCGTGACCTTGGCGTGCCTGTGACGCTTGGCCTGCGCCAGAGCGCACCGGATGGGTTGGTTGATCTGGTGTTCAATATGCCGGGAGATGCCGGCGATCCCGACATTTTGCGTGCAGGGTTGCGGCGGTTGGCGGTGGCGGGCGATCTCGAAGCGATGCTGCGCTACCAGCCCCATGGCGGACGCCGCCATGAACGTAAAATCATCGCCACATACCTCTCTCAAACCCATGGGGTGATTGATCCAGAACGTCTTTTGGTGACATCGGGGGGGCAGCATGGATTGGCGATGATCGGGTTTGGGCTGCTCAGCCGTGGTGACGCGGTCGCCGTGGATGAGCTGACATATCCGGGTTTCAAATCCGTGGCGGCGTTGCAGGGGCTTGATCTTGTGCCCGTCGCGGGCAAGCGGGGTGTGATGCGCCCTGACGAGCTAGACCAGCGCTGCCGGACGCGAAAGCTCCGCGCGGTTTATCTCATGCCGACCGTGCACAACCCGCTTGGCGCGGTGATGGATGAGCCAACGCGGCGGCAATTGAGTGATGTGGCCAGGCGACATGATCTTATGATCATTGAAGATGCGGCCTACGCCTTTTTGGACAGGGATGCCCCGCCGAGTTTCCTCACGCTGGCCCCCGAGCGGACGGTCCATGTCGGGGGCTTTTCCAAGAGTCTCGCGACCGGGCTGCGCTTGGGCTATGTGATTGCCTCAGATCGGCACCGCGACGGGTTGATCGAAGCGATCAGAGCCACGACATGGAATGCTCCGGCGTTGATTTCGAGCCTTGTGACGGGCTGGATTGAGGACGGTACATTAGGCCGATCGGAGGCCTTGCGACGGCGCGATGGCTGTGAGCGCCAAAAGATGTGCCGCGACGCGTTTGGTGATCTGCCGATCCTCTCACATCCCAATGCGGGATTCGCATGGGTGCCGCTGGCGCAGGGTGTCCGGGCTGCGCCCATTGTCACGGGCTTGAAGCAACAAGGCCTTTCCGTGTCCGGCGCTGACTCTTTTGCGACAACGATTGCGACACCTCAGGCGCTGCGTTTGGCCTTCGGCGGTGTGCCCAAGGCGGAGCTCGGCCCCATTCTGAGCACTGTTGCCGACGCGATCCGTGCCGCATCGAAGGGACACGCCTTTTGAATCCAAAGCGACCATTGCGGCACGCAAGGGCGCGTTACACCCGCATCCTGGCAAAGCTCATCGAGATATGGCCGCGGCGGATATGGCCGACCGCATCCAGATCGCCAAGCTCAAGTGCGCCCAGAATGTCTTGGAGTTCTCGGGCGTAAATGCCAATTTCCTGCATCAAATCAATATGCGAACTGGTCACCTGTTGTAGCCAAATGCGGGCGGTGCGGAAATACAGCCGTTCCGCCATCGTCCGCAGCGGGGCGTTGGATGTGAGATCCAACAAGGTCAAAAACGTGTCTTGGTCCAGCAGCGAAAAGTCGCGCGCAGAAGGGGCGGATTTGAGCCCCTCGGCGCGGGCATGCAGGGCCCGGAACCGTTGCAAAAACGCAGCGTCGGGTTGGACCGGATCAAGTGAGGTTTGCAGCAACACCAATTCTTTGCGCAGCCGGTAGACTTGCGACATTTCGCTGTAATCGACGTTGGTGACCATGGTGCCGACGCCATGAACGGAGGTCACAAGCCCCTCATCCTCAAGACGCGCCAAAACGCGACGAATGGGGGTGCGCGAAATGCCCAATTCGGCGGCCAGCGCCGTTTCCGAAAGCTTCATGCCCGGCGGATAGTCCAACATGCAAATGCGGCTGCGGATGTCCGCATGGATGCGCTCTGCACGTTCGCGGGCGCGCAACGGCTCGGGCATCATGTCCATCGGTTCAGTTTCTGTCGTGTCTGCCATAGGTCTCCCCAAGTCGATCCAGCATCTCCATCGCTTGGCAAAGCTGATCGCGTTCAACATATTCGTCGGGCTTATGGGCTTGGTCAATGGAGCCGGGGCCACAAATCACCGCGCTCATACCGATCTCTTGAAAAAGCCCGGCTTCGGTTCCGAACGGCACAACATCGGTGGTGTTGGCACCGGTAAGGCGAAACACAAGATCGCGCGCAGCGTTTTCGTCCATGGGCGTGAGGCCCGCAACCTCGCCAATCACCTCGGTGGTGATCTCGGCCTGTGGCGCCACAGCGCGCATGTCCGGCAACAACACGTCGCCGACATACTGCGCCAGATCGCGCTGAACCAGATCGAAATCCTCTGATCCGATTGGGCGCATTTCCCATTCTAACGTGGCTTTGCCTACAATGACATTATGGGCATGCCCGCCGTTAAGACCGCCGATGTTGATCGTCGTGTAAGGTGGATCAAACCGCGATTCCGGTGGGCAGCGCTCGATCAAAGCCTGTCGCAACACCAGCAAACGGTTGATGTAACGTGCCGCATATTCGACCGCGTTCACGCCTTTCTCCGGGGCCGATCCATGCCCCTCCGCCCCTGTAAAGGTCACGGTATATTCGCAACAGCCTTTGTGCCCTTCAATCACCCGCATCTGCGTCGGCTCACCAATCAGCGCCATCGCGGGGCGGATGTCGCGGGCCTTGAGCGCCTGGACAAGATCGCGTGCGCCCAAACATCCGACCTCTTCGTCATGGGTAAAAGCGAAATGGATTGGGCGGGTGTGCGCCGCCGTTTTGAGCGCGTCTATTTTGGTCAGGCAGGTGGCAATAAACCCCTTCATGTCGCAGGTGCCACGACCATAAAGCTTGCCGTCGCGTTCCACCATTTCAAATGGGTCTGTCGTCCACGGTTGATCCGCCACCGGCACCACATCGGTATGCCCGGACAGGACCAGCCCGCCCGCGCGTTCCGGCCCGAGTGTGGCAAAGAGATTGGCCTTGGTGCCGCTCGCGTCAGTGAGCACCTCAACCCGTGCGCCCGCACGCTCCAACCTGTCCGCGACATAGTGGATCACGGGCAAGTTGGTCATCGAGGACACCGAGGGAAAGGCGATGAGATCGGCCAAAATGCTTTGGCAGCGGTCGAGATCGGACATGATCAGTCCTTCACAAACAGCTTGCGCGGCACGTTGCACAACGGCTCGGCTGGCCCGTCTTCGCGGATCAGGATCGTCTCCGTCGTTTCCATGCCCCAGCCATCCATCCACAGACCCGGCATAAAATGAAAGGTCATGCCCGGCTCCAAAACCGTCTCATCTGAGGCGCGCAGGGACACTGTATGTTCGCCCCAATCCGGCGGGTAGGACAGGCCAACGGCATAGCCACAACGGTTCGGGCGTTCGATCCCGACTTTGATCAGTTCCGCATCCAATGCGCGGGCAATGTCACAGGCCCGGTTGCCGGGGCGCGCCACCTCGATCCCGGCGTTCAACCCTTCGGTCAGGGCCTGAGCCGCGTCGCTCATAAAACGAGGTGGTTTGCCAAAAAAGATCGTCCGACAGAGCGGTGCGTGGTAGCGGCGGTAACAGCCGGATTGTTCGATAAACGTTGCCTCACCCCGCTTTAACGCCTCGCCATTCCACGTCAAATGCGGTGCCGAAGCATCCGCGCCGGAGGGCAAAAGCGGCACGATGGCCGGGTAGTCGCCCCAACTGTCATCCTCGCCCTGAACCGAGGTTTTGAACATCTCGCCGACAAGATCGTGTTTGCGCATGCCTGGTTCGGCCAATTCAATCGCGCGCTCAATCACCAGCTCGGAAATGCGTGCGGCGCGGCGCATGAAATTCAATTCCTCACTGGATTTGATCAGCCGGTTCCAATTCACCAATGTTGAGGCGTCGATCAATTCGGCCTCGGGCAATCCCTGCGCCAAAACGGCAAAGGCGCGGGCGGTGAAGTAGTAGGTCTCCATCTCGATCCCAATGCGTTTGTCGCCATATCCCATGATCCGCAGATGCGAGGCGAGGTCTTCCATCGGGTGAATGTCGGTGGCCTGAATATAGCGATCCGCGTAGTGAAGGATGTTCTCGTCTTCCATCCAAACGGTACGCTTGGCGCCATTGGCGTCTTGCATTCGGCCCCACCAAATCGGATCGCCCTCAAGGCTCAAAATCACGCCTTGATGCACATAAAAGGACCAGCCGTCATACCCGGTGAGCCAGTTCTGGTTTGACGGATTGGTCACAAACAGGACGTCTATTCCGGCGGCGCTCATCGCTTCGCGGGTCAGTTGGATGCGCCGATCATATTCGGCGCGGGAGAAGGGAGCGTTCTCAATAGGCATGCAATTCTCGCTTATTGTGCACATCTTGTGCGATTCTATCGGGCGTATTCACTTGTAAAGCCGAAAAATAAGGATGTTTCTGGCCTGTTTTCCTTGACACTTGGGCGATTCGCCTAATGTTGTATACATCAGTTGAGGGAAGCTCAGTTTCCTCGTCAATGAAAATAATCGGGAGTGACCTATGAAACGTATCCTTAAAACCGCTGCTGCTGCGGGCCTCACGCTGGGCGTCAGCGCGACGGCCCTCATGGCCGGGACGTTGAGTGACCGGATCGCAGACGGTGATCCGATCCGCATCGGCTTTGCCAACGAAGTGCCTTGGGCCTATCCGGGCGAAGACGGCGCTGCCGAGGGGTTTGTGAATGCCTATGTCATCGGCGTGCTCGAAACGATGGGCTATGACAACATTGAACCGGTCGTCACCGAATGGGGTGGCCTCATCCCCGGCCTCAACGCCGGTCGTTTCGACATCGTGACGGGCGGGATGTATATTCTTGGCTCGCGCTGCGAAAACATGACGTTCTCCGAACCAATGGCCAAAGTGGGCGATGCTTTTATCGTGCCCGCAGGCAACCCCAAAGGGCTCAACAACTACGAACAGCTTGCCGAAAAAGACGCGATTTTCGTGACTGGCGCGGGCTATAACCAAATCGAAGCGGCAGAACGCGGTGGTGTCGATGACGACAACGTCATGACCGTCCCCGGCCCGACCGAAATTCTCGCCGCTGTGCGCGCCGGACGTGCCGATGCCGGTGGGGTGACCTATTTTACTGCGCTCAATCTGGCCGAACAATCGGGTGGCGATGTCGAAGTGTCTGACGTGAGCCAACTCCCCGATTGGACCCAAAACTGGGTCGGCATCGGTTTTCGGGATGAGGACGCGGATTTCGTTGAAAAATTCAACGCAGCCCAAGCCGAATACCTTGGCTCTGATGCGATGATGGAAGCGGTGTCGGCCTATGGCTATTCCAAAGGCAACCTGCCCGGCGAGATGAAAACCGCCGATGTTTGCACCATGAAGTGAACTGACGTGCGCTTCAATCCATCCAAGTGATTGAAGCGGGCCGGGACAACGGTTCCGGCCCGCCTGTCATGTTCAGCCTTGGGAGATGCCCTTGAGCCTCTGGGAATTTATCGCGACGTATTGGCCCGACTTCCTAAAAGGAACCGGGGTCACCGCCGCCCAATTCATCCTTGCCACGATGCTCGCGATTGGAATCGCATTGGTGGCCGGATTGATGAAACTGTCCCGCAATGCCGTGATCCGCGGCGTGTCGGTGACCTATATCGAAATTTTTCGCGGCACCTCGCTTTTGGTGCAACTGTACTGGATTTTCTTCGTGCTGCCGTTGTTCGGCGTGACACTGGATAAGTTCACCGCGGGCTTTGTCGCCGTTGGGATGAACTTGGGCGCTTACGGCGCCGAGCTGGTGCGCGGCGGCATTCAATCGGTGCCAAAAGGGCAATGGGAGGCCGCCTATGCGCTCTCAATGAGCCCGGCCAAGCGGATGTGGCGGATCATCTTGCCGCAGGCTCTGGTCAATATGTTGCCGCCTTGGGGCAATCTTTTGATCGAGCTTCTGAAAAACACAGCGCTTGTGTCGCTGATCTCCGTCACCGACCTGATGTTCGTGGCCAAACAGATCAACGGGTCGACCTTCCTGTCGGCTCAGGCCTTTGGTCTTGCGCTGATCGTCTATTATGTCTTCGCGCGGTTCATCGTCACGCCCGCGATGCGTTGGCTCGAAGGCTTTATGCGCCGTAAGTTGGGGAGGGCCTAAGCCATGGGATTTCATTGGAAATGGGATTTCACTTGGGAAATCCTGCCGCGTCTGCTTGAGGCGACACTCAACACTTTGATCGCAGCCGGGGCGGGCTATGCCATTGCCATCGTGTTGGGGTTGGTTTTGGCACTGGCGCAGCGCACGCCCTACCGGGCGCTGACCTTTGTGGTGCGCGAATTTGTGGAGTTCATCCGCTCGACACCGCTGATCCTTCAGATCTTTTTCGTGTTCTACGTCGGCCCGCAATTTGGGGTGCGCATGAGTCCCTGGACCTCAGGGATGATCGCCATCGGGTTGCATTATTCGGCCTATCTTTCCGAGGTCTATCGCGGTGGTTTAAACAGTGTCGGCAAGGGCCAATGGGAGGCCTGCACCGCGCTCAACATGAGCACGCGCCAAGCCTACACCCGGATCATCATTCCGCAGGCTGTGCCGCCTGCTTTGGCGGGCATGGGCAACTATCTTGTGGGGATTTTCAAGGACACGCCGATGCTTTCGGTGATCGGTGTCGCGGAACTTATGCACACCGCCAATGCGATCGGCTCCGAAAGCTATCGCTTCCTCGAGCCCTACACCCTCGTCGGCGTGATTTTCCTCGCCATTTCCCTTCCTGCCGCCGGTTTCATCCGTGTGTTTGAAACCTATGTGCGCCGCAAACTTGGACTGAAATAATGGAAGATATGTCGCAATACCCGCTGGAACTGACCGGCGATGATATCCCGATGGTGCGTTTCATGAACGTCACCAAACGCTACGGCAAACTGACCGTTTTGGATCGGCTGAACTTGGATGTGGCGACGGGTGAAATGGTGACCGTGATCGGCCCGTCTGGCTCGGGCAAAACCACCGTTTTGCGGATGCTGATGACGCTTGAGACCATCAATGAAGGTGTGATCTATGTCGACGGCAAGCCCCTGACCCATATGGAGAAAAACGGTGCCCTTGTGCCCGCCTCCCCCAAACATCTGCGGATGATGCGCAGTCAGATTGGCATGTGTTTTCAACACTTCAATCTGTTCCCGCATATGACCGCCTTGGAAAATTGCATGGAAGGGCCGGTTCAGGTTTTGGGCATGTCCAAAGCCGAGGCGCGCAAGCGCTCTGAGGACCTGTTGGAACTTGTCGGCATGATCGAAAAGAAGGATCAGCACCCCTCGCGCCTTTCGGGCGGGCAACAACAACGCGTTGCCATTGCCCGCGCTTTGGCGATGCGGCCCAAGGTGATGCTATTTGACGAAGTGACCTCCGCGCTTGACCCGGAGGTGATCGGTGAGGTGACCAATGTGATCCGCGATCTGGTGGACAAACACAACCTCACCATGTTGATGGTCACCCACCAAATGGGCTTTGCCAAAGACATCTCCGATCGCATTTGTTTCTTTTTTGACGGCTCAATTGAAGAACAAGGCGCGCCCGAGGAGCTGTTTGGCAATCCGCAAAGGGAACGGACACAGCAATTCCTCAGCGCGGTCAAAGAGGCGGGTTGATGCTGGCCTTAGCGGATGTTTTTGCCGCCCAAAACGTGATCCGGGGCGTGGCGGATGGTACGCCACTTGTGCCCTCGGACTTGTCGCAAAAGCTCGGGGGCGATCTCTGGCTCAAACTTGAGATCTGCCAGCCGATGGGCGCGTTCAAACTGCGCGGCGCGGTCAATGCGATGGCACATTTGCCCACGGATGCCAAGGGCGTGACCTGTTGCTCCACCGGCAATCATGGCCGCGCGGTGGCCTATGCGGCGGCGCAAAACGGTCTGCGTGCCGTGATCTGTATGTCTGAGCTTGTGCCAAAGACCAAGGTCGACGGCATTCGGAGGCTGGGCGCAGAGGTCCACATCCATGGCCGCTCGCAAGACGAGGCCCAAACCCATGCCACGCGGTTGGCGCGCGACGATGGGCTGATCGACATTCCACCCTTTGACGATCCGCATGTGATCGCCGGGCAAGGCACCATTGCGCTGGAAATGCTGCGCGCCCGCCCCGATCTCGACACGCTCATGATCCCGCTCTCCGGCGGCGGTTTGGCGGCGGGCATGGCCGTTGCGGCCCGCGCAATCAAACCCGACATCCGCCTGATCGGCGTCAGCATGGATCGCGGCGCAGCGATGGCGGCTTCGATCACAGCGGGGCACCCGGTTGAGGTCAAAGAGGTCGCCTCTTTGGCCGACAGTCTGGGCGGTGGGATCGGGGGTCAGAACCAGCACACATTCCCGCTTTGCCGCAGGCTTTTGGATGAGGTGGTTTTGGTCACGGAAGACGACATTTATACCGCCATGCAGGCGCTCTATTACGAGGACCGTTTGGTCGCCGAAGGGGCCTGTGTCGTCGGCATCGCCGCCCTTATGGCGGGCAAGATCGTGCCAAGCCCGCAGATGGGTACTGTGATCACCGGGCGCAATGTCGATATGACGCAATTCACCCGCGTGGTGATGGGCCAAGATGTGCGGCTGGGGGATGTGATTGTAAAAGGAACGCCCTATGACGCGTGAGACGCAGGCGAAGCCCCTCCGCCCTGACATTCGCATCGTCACCGAGGCGCAATTGCGCGGGGTGGTCTCGCTTGATCTCGAGACCATTGATGTGATCGAAAACGGCTTTCGCGCCTTAGCCGAAGGTGGCGTCGTGATGCCGCCGGTGCTGTCGATGGCGATTGCCGCCCATCATGGTGAGGTCGATGTGAAAACCGCCTATGTGCCGGGGCTGGACGGCTTTGCGTTGAAAGTCTCGCCGGGATTTTTTGACAATCCCCAATTGGGCCTGCCTTCGCTGAACGGCTTGATGATCCTGCTTTCGGCCAAAACCGGGCTGGTGCAGGCGGTGTTTTTGGACAATGGCTACCTTACAGATCTTCGCACGGCGGCGGCGGGCGCGGTTGCCGCGCGCCATTTGGCCCCCGAGGTGGAAACGGCGGGGGTGATCGGCACCGGCGCACAAGCCCGGTTGCAAATGCAAGCTGCGCATCTGGTGCGCCCGTTCAAACGCTGTCTCGTTTGGGGCCGCGACACGGAAAAAGCCGCCGCCTGTGCCGCCGATATTGCCGCGATGACCGGGGCCGAGGTGGAGGTGATGACGGAGGTCGCGCCGCTCGTGGCGCAAAGCCAGCTTGTGGTCACCACAACCCCCGCGACGACGCCTTTGATCACCGCCGAGATGCTCCACGATGGGGTGCACATCACCGCCATGGGATCGGATCAGGCGGGCAAAAACGAGATTGCGCCAGAGGCCTTGGCCGCCGCCGATCTTTATGTCTGTGACCGGGTGAGCCAATGCGAGGCGCTGGGTGAATTGCGGGCGGCGCGTGTGCAAGGGCTGATGGCTCAGACCCCGCCGGAATTGGGCCAGATCCTCACGGGAGACGCCCAAGGCCGCACCGAACCGCATCAGATCACGATCTGCGATCTGACCGGAACCGGCGTGCAAGACACCGCCATCGCATGCCATGTCGCGACCCGTTTGGGGGATGCGGGCACGGTGATTTCCGCGTAACCTCGCCCCATGATCAAACTGGACGCCCGTGATTTCGACATTCTGCGCGCCCTGTCTCGGGAGGGGCGGATGTCAAAGGCGCGTCTGGCCGAGGCCATTGGCCTATCGCCAACACCCGCATGGGAGCGGTTGAAAAAGTTGGAGAAAGCCGGGCTGATCGAGGGCTATCACGCCAAGATCAACCTGCGCAAATTGGGGGCCACGGTGACGGTGTTCGTCGCCGCCGAACTTGCCGATCACACCCAAGCCTCGTTTCAAACCTTTGAAGCCTCGGTGCAATCGCATGAGGAAATCCTCGGCTGTTGGGCCTTGGGCGGCGGGTTTGACTATCTGTTACAGATCGTCACCCGCGACATTGACGCCTATCAACGGTTGATCGACACGCTGTTGGACGCACGCATCGGCATCGCGCGGTATTTCACCTATATTGTCACCAAACAGGTCAAAGGCGGCGGTGCTCCACCGCTAGGATTGTTCACAGACCATTTGGACTAGCATAGCCCGCCGCCGCAGTCCGAATACCGCGCCACAGCTCCCAGTTTGGTCTCCCTCTCTGCCGTGATCCGTCACAGTGACAGTGACAGGGACAGGGACAAGGAGGACCACATGCGTGACACTGCAATTTCTGCGCGTTCTGACATTGGCGACAAACGTCTTTTGCGGGGCTTTTCCTATGTGAATGGCAAATGGACCTCTGGCGAGGCTGGCGCCTGTTTTGCCGTGACCGATCCGGCCACGGGGTCGCATTTGGGCGATGTGGCCGCGTTGAGTGCCGCGCAATCCACCGTCGCCGTGGACGCCGCCCAAGCGAGTTTTCCCGCATGGTCACAGCGTTTGCCACAGGACCGTGCCGCCGTGCTGCGCCGTTGGCATGAGCTGATGATCGCGGCCAAAGAAGACCTCGCGCGGATCATGGTGCTGGAACAGGGCAAGCCGTTGTCAGAAGCGCGCGGCGAGATCGACTATGCCGCGGCGTTCATCGACTATTACGCCGAAGAGGCGAAGCGTCCGAATGTCGAAGGCGTGACTTCGCATTTGCCCGATGCCGAGGTCGAACTTTGGTTGGAACCTGTGGGTGTTGTTGCCCTGATCACGCCGTGGAATTTCCCCTCCGCCATGCTCACGCGCAAAGCGGCGGCGGCTTTGGCGGCGGGCTGTACGGTTGTGGCGCACCCTTCGGCTGAGACCCCTTATTCGGCGTTGGCATTGGCGGAATTGGCCGAGCGCGCAGGGATACCTGCGGGCGTGTTCAACGTCGTGACCGGGCAGGCCTCGACCGTGGTGGAGCCGTGGACCAAAGACACCCGCGTGCGGGCGCTGTCCTTTACCGGGTCTACTGAGGTGGGCCGACTGCTCTATCGTCAATCGGCGGAGACGGTGAAAAAATTGGTATTGGAACTCGGCGGCCACGCGCCGGTGATCGTGTTCAAAGGGGCCGATCTGGATCGGGCAGTGGACGAGGTGATCAAAGCCAAATTCGCCACCTCGGGTCAGGATTGCCTTGGCGCGAACCGGATATATGTTGAACGTCCGATCTATGATGCATTTTGCGCGAAATTTGTGGCGGCGGCCAAGGCGCTCACCCTTGCGCCCGGCATGGAGGATGCCGATCTTGGCCCATTGATGAACGCGCGCGCCGTGGCGAAACAACAGGCGCATGTGGACGACGCTCTTGCCAAGGGTGCGCGGCTGGGCTGTGGCGGGGCGGTCTCTGACCTTGGTCCGCTGTTCTATCCCGCCACGGTGCTCACCGATGTGCCTGACAGCGCCAAAATCATGCATGAAGAAAGCTTTGGCCCCGTTGCCCCGATCACGCCGTTTGACACCGAAAAAGAGGTCATCAAACGCGCCAATGATAGCGAATATGGCCTCGTCGCCTATGTCCATTCGCAAGACCCGAAACGCATCTACCGCCTCTCACGGGCGCTGCAATACGGCATGGTCGCGGTCAATCGCACCAAGGTTACGGGCGCGCCGATCCCCTTTGGCGGGGTCAAGCAATCGGGCCTCGGGCGTGAAGGTGCGCGGATGGGGATGCAGGAATTTATGGAGCTGAAATACGTCTGTCGCGATTGGGGTTAGCCCCAGGCGTATCGGCGCAAAGGCTTGAACGTAAAAGGAAAAGATATGCTGACAAATGATCAACTTGGCCAATGGGACCGCGAAAACTTCTTTCACCCGTCCACACATTTGGCGCAACATGCACGCGGCGAAACCCCGACACGGGTGATCAAAACCGCCAAAGGTGTGCATATCGTCGATCGCGATGGCCAAGAAACGCTGGATGCTTTTGCCGGGCTGTACTGTGTCAATGTCGGGTACGGGCGTCAGGAAATCGCCGAAGCGATTGCCGATCAGGCCCGCGAATTGGCCTATTACCACGCCTATGTCGGTCACGGCACCGAGGCCTCGATCACTCTGGCGAAAATGGTGCTGGACCGGGCGCCGGATCACATGTCGAAAGTCTATTTTGGTCAGTCCGGCTCCGATGCCAATGAGACCAACATCAAGCTGATTTGGTATTACAACAACATCCTTGGTCGCCCTGAGAAAAAGAAAATCATCTCGCGCTGGCGTGGCTATCACGGTTCTGGCTTGATGACGGGTTCGCTGACCGGGCTTGAGGCGTTTCAACAGAAATTCGACCTGCCGCTCGACCGTGTGGTTCACACAGAAGCACCGTATTATTTCCGCCGTGCCGATCTTGCCATGAGTGAGGCAGACTTTGTCGCTGATTGCGTCGCCAAGCTCGAAGAGCTGATCGCCCGCGAAGGCGCGGACACGATTGCCGCCTTTATCGGCGAGCCGGTGTTGGGCACGGGCGGGATCGTGCCGCCGCCTGCGGGCTATTGGGACGCGATCCAAGCGGTTCTGAACAAGCACGACATCCTTTTGGTGGCGGATGAGGTGGTCACGGGCTTTGGTCGTTTGGGGTCCATGTTTGGCTCAGACCACTACGGCATGAAGCCCGACCTGATCACCATCGCCAAGGGGCTGACCTCTGCCTATGCGCCGCTGTCTGGTTCCATCGTGTCGGATAAAATGTGGAAAGTGCTGGAGCAGGGCACCGATGAAAACGGTCCGATCGGCCATGGTTGGACCTATTCCGCCCACCCGATTGGCGCGGCGGCGGGGGTGGCCAATCTCAAGCTGATTGACGAGCTGAACCTGATTGAGAATGCCGGAAGCGTTGGCAAATATCTCAACGACACGATGACTGCGGCCTTGGGCGATCACCCGCATGTCGGGGACATTCGCGGCGAAGGGATGCTCTGTGCCGTTGAGTTTGTCAAAGACCGCGACACGCGCAGCTTTTTTGATCCGGCGGATAAGGTAGGCTACGCGCTTGCTGCGGCTTTGTTGTCTGAGGGGGTGATTGGGCGCGCAATGCCGCAGGGCGACATCCTTGGCTTTGCCCCGCCCTTTTGCTTGACGAAAGCGGAGGCCGATAAGGTGGTCGATGCCACAACGAAAGCGGTGAAATCGGTTCTGGGATAAGGGCCAACCTTGTTTAAAAATGCAAAGCTGGCCGTGTGATACGGCCAGCTTTTTAGAATATGGGGCGCAGGATCAGTGCGCGACCATCACATGGCGCACGAGGGAATAATCTTCGAGCGCATAAGATGACATGTCTTTGCCATAGCCGGATTGTTTCATCCCGCCATGGGGCATTTCGTTGGTCAGCATGAAATGGGTGTTCACCCAAGTGCAACCATATTGCAGGCGCGATGCGATGTTCATGCCGGTGGAGACGTCTTTGGTCCAGACCGAGGAGGCCAAGCCATAGTCGCTGTCATTGGCCCATGTGATCGCTTCTTCCGCATCCGAAAAACGCGTGACGGAGACCACCGGACCAAAGACTTCGCGCCGGACAATTTCGTCCGTTTGCAAAGCGCCTGCGACGACGGTCGGTTTGTAAAAGAAGCCGTCGCCATCGGGGATTTCGCCGCCTGTGGTGACCTCAATGTGATTGGCTTCGCGCGCGCGCGCCACGAAACTGGCCACCCGGTCGCGTTGACGCAATGAGATAAGCGGGCCCATTTCGTTGAGACTGTCGTCGGGGTTGGCATATTCGATCTGCGAGACGGCGTCGGTGAGTTTGCCGACGAAATCATCATAGACCGAGGCTTGCGCATAGATGCGGCAGGCAGCGGTGCAATCCTGACCCGAGTTGTAGAACCCAAAGGCGCGCAGACCCTCGACCGTGGCGTCAATATCGGCGTCCTCCATCACGATGACCGGGGCTTTGCCGCCGAGTTCCAAATGGGTGCGCTTGATGGTTTTATTGGCCGCATCCAAAATTTTGCGCCCGGTGGCGATGTCGCCAGTGAGCGAAATCATCGCCACTTTGGGATGGTTGATCAATGCGGAGCCGACGGTTTCGCCTCGGCCCAAGATGATGTTCACCACGCCTTCGGGCAGGACGTCGGCAAAGATTTTGGCCATGGCCAGCGCGCTCAGCGGGGTTTGTTCGGAGGGCTTGAACACCACCGTGTTACCCGCCGCAATCGCCGGGGCAATTTTCCACGCCATCATCATCAAAGGATAGTTCCACGGCGCGATAGAGGCGACAATGCCAATGGGGTCGCGGCGGATCATCGAGGTGTGACCTTCGAGATATTCGCCCGCAATCGGCCCGGTCATGCAACGCACGGCACCGGCGAAAAAGCGAAAGCAATCGACAATGGCAGGCAATTCGTCGTTGAGCGCCAAAGGTCCCGGTTTGCCGCAGTTGAGTGCTTCGAGCCCGGCGAGGGTTTCGGCTTCGGCTTCGATCCGGTCCGCGAGCTTCAACAAATATCCCGAGCGCGCGGATGGCGTTGTGCGCGACCACTGCGCAAAGGCTTTGTCCGCGGCCGTCACCGCCGCTTCGACCTGGGTCAAAGAGGCTTCGGGCAGGGTGGTGATGATCTCACCTGTGCGCGGATTAAAGATGCTTTCTTCGGTTTCAGTGCCGCGGACAAGCGTGGCGCCGATGAGCATTTGGGTGTCCATGAGAGTCTCCCTGTTTTCGTTATTTATCGGACCCGGCGGTGTGTTCGCCGTCGCGTGTGAGGTAATAGGCCGCCAAAATTGGCAGCACGGTGACGATCACCACCGCCATGGCAACCACATTGGTCACCGGGCGTTGACGGGGGCGGACGAGTTCTTCGAGCATCCAGATCGGCAAGGTCGTTTGGTTGCCCGCGGTGAATGTGGTGACGATCACCTCATCGAAACTGAGCGCAAAGGCCAACATCCCACCCGCAAGCAAGGCGGTGGCGATATTGGGCAAGATGACGAGCAGAAAGGTCTGAACCCCATCCGCGCCCAGATCCATCGCCGCATCGACCAGTGCGCCAGAGGTCCGGCGAAACCGCGCCACCGCGTTGTTGTAGACAATCACGATACAGAAGGTGGCGTGACCCAAAACGATGGTCCATGTCGAAAACGGAATGTCCAAAAGCGAGAAGGCCGAGCGCAATGAGATCCCGGTGATGATCCCCGGCAAAGCGATGGGCAGGATCACCAAAAGCGAGATGGTTTCCCGGCCAAAAAAGCGCGAGCGGGCCACGGCGGCGGCGGTGAGCGTGCCCATGATCAAGGCCAGCGTGGTCGAAATGGCCGCGACTTTCAGCGACAAAGCCAAAGCCTCCCAGACATCGGCCCGCCCCAAGGTGACGCCGATCCATTTCGTGGTCAGGCCGGGGGGCGGCCATTGAAAGCTCTTTTCTTCGGTGGTGAAGGCATAGACAAAGATCAGGGCAATCGGGGCCAAGAGGAAGATCAGCCCCCCGATGGCCGCAAATTTCAGGCCCAGTGGGGCGCGGGAATTAGAGTGCATCGAAAGCCCCCATTTTGCGTGCGCCCCAGAGGTAAATTCCCATGATGACGATTGGAACGACGGTGAACGCGGCGGCCAGCGGGATGTTCCCGGCGGTGCCTTGTTGGGTGTAGACAGCTTGGCCAATAAAGAGCCGCGAGTTGCCGACAATTTGCGGCACGATGTAGTCGCCCAAGGTCAGCGAAAAGGTAAAGATCGACCCGGCAATGATCCCCGGCAGAGCCAGCGGAAACAGCACCATGCGGAAACTTTGGCGCGGTGTGGCACCGAGATCGGACGCAGCTTCCAACAAGGCCCCCGGCACACGTTCAAGCGAGGCCTGAACCGGGATGATCATGTAGGGCAACCAAATATAGAGGAACACGAGGAAGGTGCCGGTGTAGCTGACCGAGAGGGAATTGCCGCCGATGACAGGCAGGCCTAGGAGGCCATCCAACAGCCATGTCAGATGCAGTTTGGCAAAGAGCCACGTCAGAATGCCCTCTTTCGCCAGAACCAGTTTCCAGGCGTAGACCTTGACCAGATAGCTCGACCAAAGCGGCAACATCACCCCGATGTAAAACAGCGCTTTCCATTTGCCCTTGGCATAGCGCGCCGCGAAATAGGCAATGGGAAAGGCCAAAATGGCGGCGGCGATGGTCACCGAGGCGGCCATGGCAACCGTGCGCAAAATGATGTCGAGGTTATAGGGGCGCAGCAATTCGCCGTAGGTCTTGAACGTAAACTCGCGCACGACGATGCCGGAGAATTCGTCGATGGAGAAAAAGCTTTGGATCAAGAGCGCGATCAGAGCGCCGATATAGACGATGCCAAGCCACAGCGTGATCGGCAGCACCATCAGGAACACGAACATACGCGGGTGACGGATCACCCAATCGACTGTGCGCGACAGTGGCCCGCTTCTAGGCGTGAAAATCGCCGGTTGCGTGGTGTCAAACCCGCTCATGCCTCACGCTCCATAAGATGCGCGCGGGCGGGATCCCACAACACGCGGGTCGTCTCGCCAATCTCTGGGGTGGTTTGATGCGCCGGGATGAGGGCGGTCAGGCTTTGACCTTTGATGTCGAGCGACAGTTTGGTGACGCGACCGTGGAAGAACTTGCCGGTCACCGTGGCCTCGCGTCCCACCGCATCCAACACGATGTCTTCGGGACGCAAAGAGGCCCATTGGCCAGAGCCCCCAACCCCGGCCAGATCGGCGGGCACGACATTCGACGAGCCAACGAAATCTGCGACGAACCGTGAGGCGGGACGGCGATAAATATCTTCGGAACTGCCGATTTGTTGGATTTTGCCATCCGCAAACACCGCCACGCGATCCGCCATTGACAGGGCTTCGTCTTGATCATGGGTCACGAACACAAAGGTCAGACCCAGCGCGCGTTGCAATTTGCGCAGCTCTTCTTGCATCTGTTCGCGCAGCTTGAGATCAAGCGCGCCCAGCGGTTCGTCCAACAGCACAACCCGAGGTTTGTTGATCAACGCGCGCGCCAAGGCCACGCGTTGACGTTGGCCGCCCGACAATTCGCCCGCCCGACGCGCGCCGTAGCCGCCCAGCTCGACGAGCGCAAGCGACTCTTCGGCGGCGCGGCGGCGCTCGGCCCGACCCACGCCTTTGACACGCAGGCCAAAGGCCACGTTGTCGAGCACATTCATATGCGGGAACAAAGCGTAGTTTTGGAACACTGTGTTCACATTGCGCAAGTAGGGTGGCACACCCTCGGCGCGCTCACCAAAGATTTCGATACGCCCGGCGGTTGGTTGTTCGAATCCCGCAATCAGGCGCAGGCAGGTGGTTTTGCCGGAGCCGGATGGGCCAAGCATGGCAAAAAATTCACCATCGCGAATGGCCAGATCGACCTCATCCACGGCTTTCACGGTTCCGAAATGGCGCGATACGCCTCGGAAGGTCACTGCATCAGTCATTGTCAGTCTTTCAGGGGAGCGGGCTTTGGGGAAGGTAAGTCGGGCCGGCCCGAAAAGGCCGACCCGTGGGGGGGGGAGGGTCAGCGACCGCCAATCACGCCGATGTAGTCAGAGACCCAGCGGTAATACGGCACACAGGTGCCTTGGCTGTCACAGCTTGAGACCGGGGTTTGCCAGAATTTGATCCGGTCAAAGTCGTCCAAGCCGTTTTCGGAACAACCTGCGGCGGTCTGCATGCCAGAGCCATCGGTACAGGCCTCAGGCACAGACGGCACAGCGCCAAACCAGACGGACAAATCCGATTGCAGGTTGGAGTTCAGCGAATGCTCCATGAACTGATAGGCGCAATTCGGGTGCTCGGACTCGGCATGCAACATCAAGGTGTCGGCCCAGCCACTCGCGCCCTCGGACGGGATGGTGGAGGAGACCGGCACACCGTCGGCTTTCAGCAGGTTGACCATGAACGGCCAAGAGGAGGACGCCACCATGCCTTCGTTCTTGAAGTCGTCGATCTGAATGAACGCGTCATGCCAATAGCGCGACACCAAGGTGCGCTGGGTGCGCAACACGTTCAGCGCGGCGGCATATTGATCCTCGTTCAACTCATAGGGGCTTTCGATGCCAAGCTCGGGCTGATGTGCCATCAAATACATCGCCGCATCGGCGATATAGATCGGGCCATCATAGGCCTGCACCCGGCCTGTGTTGCTTTCGCCATCGGGCAGGGTCATTTCTTCGAACACCACATTCCAGCTGGTCGGGGCCTCTGGGAAAACCTCGGTGTTGTACATCAACACGTTCGGCCCCCACATGAACGGCGTGCCATAATGGGTGCCTTTGACCGTGTGCCAGGGCGCATCTTTCAGACGATCATCGACGCGGGACCAGCTTGGGATCAGATCGACATTGATCGGCTGAACCCGACCGCCCGCGATCAAACGCAGCGAAGCATCGCCCGATGCGGTCACCAAGTCAAAGCCGCCTTCGTTCATCAGCGCGACCATTTCATCCGAGGTGTTGGCGGTTTTGATCTCGACCTTACAGCTTGTGGCCGCTTCGAATTTGGTCACCCAATCAAAGGCCGCATCGGTTTCACCGCGTTCGATATAGCCCGGCCATGCGACGATGGAGACGGTGCCTTCGCCCGCACCAAGTTCGGTCATCATATCGGCGGCGGAAAGCGGCACGGCGGTGGCGGCGGCAAGCGCAAGACCGGAGGCACACCCTTTGAAAATCTTTTTCATCTTCAGTTTCCCTGTTGCTGCGGGAGTCAAAGCCCCCTTGGGCCACAGGGTGGGAGAGCGGGTCCGATTTCACAAATTCAATTCTCAGGTTTTGGGTATCGGAAAAATTGATACCGATGAATTACTTTGTGTTTTTATGGGTTTGTGCCGCCAAAACAAATTCTCGCGTCGGACGGGACAGCGGCGAGCCTTTGCGCCAGACGGTACCAACCTGCACAACGGGCAGGCTTCCCGACACATCGCGGGACACAATTCGGTCCCCTTCAAGCGACCAACGCCGATACACCATCTCCGGCAAAAGCGCGATTCCCGCGCCCGTGGCCACCAAAGAGCGCACCGCCTCCACAGATCGGGTGCGAAATGCGACACGCGGGCGGGCGCCAAAAGCCGAGAGCAATTTGCGCGTGGCCTCTTCGATCTCATCAATCCGCAGCATGATCATCGGTTCATCGGTCAAATCCTCAATTGATACCGAGGGCCGAGTGCTCAACTCATGACCGTTGGGCAGCCAAAGTTGATAGGGCGAGGTGTCGATGATTTCGGTCTGAAGTGCCATCCGGTCGCGTAGATTGGTGGTCACCATCACCGCCACATCCAACTCGCCGCCGATCAAGAGATGCTCAAGATAATCGCCGCTGTCCTCCACGGCGGTCACTTCCACATTGGGATTGGCGCGGCGAAACCGGGACAGAATATCGGACAACACATAGCCCGCGACCAGAGAGGTCACGCCAACATGCAAGGTGCCGGACAGGGTTTCGGCCTCCTGTGTCAGGGCGAGGCGGGCATCCGAGACGCCCGCCAAAATGCCGGTGGCATGGCGCAGGAATTGATGGCCTTTGTGGGTGATGTCGAGACCGCGCGGATGGCGGTCAAACAGCGACACGCCAAGGTCGGTTTCCAACTCGCGAATGGCCTCTGTCACCGCCGATTGCGAGATCGCCAAGGCCTGCGCTGCGCCGGACACGGTGCCGACCTCGGCCACGGCGATGAAATAGCGCAGTTGTTTGAGTGTGAACGCCATGTGTTTCCCCTCCGCCGGACATCTGTTGGACAGAACGCGCCTGCCGCCGCCCGTGTCACAGGTAGGTTGCAGGCGGCCCGGCTTGTCAAGCGATGAGAGGACGCCGGGGCGTGTTGCAGAAGCGTGGGTTGGGCTCGGCGCGGGGTTGCTAGGGCATCACGACAAAGCCCTGACGTTCGAACGCCACGCGGGCCGGGTCGCTGTGCAGGTAGTCAAGAAACGCCTGTGTCGCTGCATTGCCATGTTCGGCAATTGCGGCGGCGGGGTAGATGATCGGCGGGTGGGTGTCGGCCGGAAAAGTGGCCACCACACGCACGTCATCTTCGGCGACCGCATCGGTGGCATAGACGATCCCAAACGGTGTTTCCCCAAGCGCCACAAGCGCGAGCGCGGCGCGGACATTGTCGGCTTGGGCCACCAAAGGCGAGAGTTGATCCCACAAACCCAGCGCCTCAAGGGCAGACTTGCCATAAATCCCCGCCGGAACCGCATCGACCAGCGCCATCGCCAGTCGATCCGTGCCAAGCGCCTTTGGCAGTTCCGAAATTTGCATCGGGGTGGCGTCTTGGCCATGGGCGATCAGCACGAGGGTATTGGTCAACAGATCAAAGCGGGAGCCCTCTGTCAGCAGCCCGCCATTTTCCAAAACATCCATCCAGTCGGAATTGGCGGAAATGAACACATCCGCAGGCGCACCCTGTTGAATTTGCCGCGCGAGGGCGGAGGAGCCTGCGAGCGAGACAATGAGGTCGTGCCCGGTGTCGGCTTCAAACCCCTGTTCGATCTCGGCCATCGCATTGGTCATGCTGGCGGCGGCAAAGACGATCACCTCGTCGGCATGGACGGAGAGGGGGGCGCAGGTGAGGAGGAGGGCGGTGGTGAGGCGGGCAAAGGGCAGGGACACAAGCAACTCCGTTCAATATGTTTGTGAAAACATATCGCAGGCACGCGCTGATCGGGCAAGCGTTATTTCTCTTCGGATATATCGCGTAGCCGCGCTGCAATCGCCTCGATCTGCTCAGATCCCGCCGCAAGGGCGCGCTGCTCAAGCGCGCGATACTGGGCCAGAATCTCCTCTCCCATCGGAGACAGATGGGCGCCGCCACCCTGCGCCCCGCCCCGCGACGAGATCACCAGAGGCGCGCCAAAGGCCGCATTCATCTCTTCGACCAGAGACCAAGCCCGTTTGTAGCTCATCGACATCGCGCGCCCGGCGGCGGATATTGACCCGGAGTCACGAATGCCCGCAAGCAAATCGGCCTTGCCGGGGCCAAGCATCAACCTGTCCCCAAAGTGCAACCGCAGGCGCATGCGGACCTCTGTTTTATGGTTTTGATCTGAACTCATAGGATGAGTGTGCCGCGTCTGTGGGACAATCGCAACGCCAACCTACCCGGCGCTCACCCCAAAGATCATCCCAACCCCCGCCGTGGCCGCCATGGCCAAAGCCCCCCAAAACGTCACCCGCAGCGCGCCTTTCAAAAGGCCCGCCCCACCGGCAGAGGCCCCAAGCGCGCCCAGCACAGACAATGCGATCAAGGTGGTGAACGCGACGATCCCTGAGATCTGGCTTGTCGGAGCCATCAGCGCCACGATCAGCGGCACAACCGCCCCCACGGCAAAGGTCACCGCCGAAACAAGCGCGGCCTGGATCGGATGGGCGGTGACCGTTTCAGAGATGCCAAGTTCGTCACGGGCATGCGCGCCAAGCGCATCCTTTTGCGTCAACTGCATCGCCACTTGACGCGCCAAAGGTTCATCGAGACCGCGCGACATATAGATCCCGGTCAATTCGTCCAATTCCGCCTCGGGCGTCTCCAGCAATTCTTTGGCCTCGCGGGCCAAATCGGCCTGTTCCGCGTCGGTTTGCGAACTCACGGACACATATTCCCCTGCGGCCATCGACATTGCGCCCGCGACCAGCCCGGCCAGCCCGGCGATCAAAATCTCAGGCCGATCCGAGCCTGCGGCGGCGACGCCGACCACGAGGCTGGCAGTGGAGACAAGCCCGTCATTCGCGCCCAGCACAGCGGCGCGCAGCCAGCCGATGCGATGCACCATATGGGTTTCTGAATGGGAGAGACGGCTCATGAGGGATGTCCTTTTAAAAGCTTAGTCGGCGGCCCTGAGGCCCGTGGGCGTGATGCGCAAGGCCCGCAGCGCATTCAAGATGACGGCCACATCAATCACCTCTTGCAACAGGGCGCCTTGCACGGGCGTGAGGTATCCAAAGGCCGCCGCGATCATGCCTAAGACCGACAGACCGATCCCGGCCACCACGCTTTCAACAGCAATGCGACGGGCGGCGCGGGCAATCTCGATCCCCGGTCCAAGCCGGTCGATCTGGTCCACCAACAAGACCACATCGGCAGCTTCTGCCGAGGCGGCAGCGCCGCGCGCGCCCATGGCCACACCGACATCGGCGGCGGCCAGGGCGGGGGCATCATTCACCCCGTCCCCGACCATCATCACCGGGCCATGTTTGCGTTCGCTTAGCACCAAAAGCACCTTTTGGTCCGGCGACAACCCGGCCCGAAGCGCATCCAGGCCAAGCCCCTCGGTCACCCGTTCGGCCACGTCTGCGCGGTCGCCCGTGGCCAGCACGATCCGCAGGATGCCTTGCGCGCGCAGCCCGGCCAACATGGCCTCTGTGCCTGCGCGCAGCGGATCGGCCATGACAAGATGTCCGGCCATCTGCCCGTCGATCGCCAAAGCCACAATCACCGACCCCGCAGACTGCGCGGGGTGAGGCACAGCGTCCCTGACATGTTGGGCAATCAAATCTGTGCCACCGACAACGACGGCGTGGTCTTCGACCCTGCCGCTGACGCCTTCTCCGGGGATTTCAATCACATCTGTGGGAAGCGGGAGGGGCAATCCTTTGGCTTTCGCAGCGGCGACAACGGCCTGCGCGACCGGGTGTTTTGACGCCTGATCTAGGGCTGCGGCGAAGCGCAGAACGTCGGTGTCGCTGTGCGTGTTTTGACAGTCGATCCGGGTGATTTGCGGTCGCCCATCGGTGAGCGTGCCGGTTTTGTCCAAGATCAGCGTGCGAATGCGCGCCATGGTTTCAAGCGGACCGGCACCTTTGATCAACACACCAAAATGCGCCGCGCGCGACAGGCCTGCGGTCAGGGCGACGGGCACGGCGAGGATCAGCGGGCAGGGGGTTGCCACAACCAAAACCGCCACCGCCCGGATCGGATCACCGGTCAATCCCCATGCGGTGCCGGCGATCAGTACGGTGACGATCAAAAAACCCAAAGACCAACGATCCGCCAATCGCGCCATCGGCGCTTTTGATCGCTGGGCCTCTTCGACCAGACGCACGATCCCGGCATAGGTGCTGTTTTTGGCCGGGTGGGTTGCGGTCAAATCAAACGGTGCGCCTGCATTGGTCGACCCGCTCATGGTTTCGGCACCCTGCGCCAAACGCACCGGAAGCGACTCGCCGGTGAGCGCAGAGGTGTCAACAAAAGCGGTCTGGGAGGCAATCACGCCATCGACGGGCACCACATCGCCTTGGCGGATCAGCAACAGATCGCCGGGCAGGATGTCCTCAAGCGGCACGTCTTCTAACCCGCTATTGCGATGTCGGGTTGCTGTGCGCGGCACGCGGGACAACAGGTCATGCATCTCACGGCGGGCGCGGCCCTCGGCCATGCTTTCAAGAAAGGTGCCACCGGAATACATCACGGCAACAACGGCTGCCGCCATGGTTTCACCAAAGCCAAGCGCCGCTGACATTGACAGGGCGGCGACAATATCAAGCCCGACCTCCCCGGCACGCAAGCTGCGTAGAATTTCGATCAAAAGCGCAATCAACACCGGCAACACGCCGAGCGTCCAGACGAGGTTTGCGAGATCTTTGGCTCCTGCGAACATCAGGGCCAGCCCAATCACAAGCCCGGCAATCGCCAGCCCCAAAAGTCCGGTTTTATTCCGGTCGATCCGCGCAAACTCCATTATTCGGCTCTCCTTGGGGCCTGTGTCACGGTGCCCTCCTCCGCAAACAGCCGACCGACGCCCAGGCTGCGATACTCCGTTTGGCTCATGCGGAGTAAGAATAGCGCGTCCAAGCCCAGCGTGCGGGCCAGTGCCGCGCCCTGTTCCGCGCCGAGCACCATCAATACGGTGGCCCAAGCATCGGCTTCGGCACAGGTTTGGGCCACAACGGTGACGGAGGCGGGGGAGCTCATCAGGGGTGCCCCCCGGTGCGGGTCCATGGTGTGCGACAGGTTGCGGCCCTGGACTTCGACCCAATGGCGGTAATCGCCAGAGGTGGCCACAGCCGCGTCTTGCAAGGCCAACACCGAATGGGCGCTGCGGCTTTCCGGGTCGGGGGTTTCGACCGCGATGGACCATGGCGCACCGTCGGGGCGCAGGCCCATCGCGCGCATTTCGCCGTCGATGCCGACAAGCGCATTCATGATGCCAAAGCCGCGCAGGGTCTCGGCCAAACGGTCCACGCCATAGCCTTTGGCAATGCCGTTGAGGTCCAATGCGATGGGGGCGGTTTTGCGTAGACGCCCCGCCGCAACATCCAAGTCAAGTGCGTCAGAGGCGGGCACGCGGTTGGTGTTCATCGCGGCCTTGATCCGGTCGGGTGCGGCCACGGCGGGGCCGAAACCCCACGCCGTCACCGCATCCCCCATGCCAATGTCGAACGCGCCCTTCGAGGCCCGCCCAATCTCAAGCCCAAGGGCGATCACGGTCATCAGCATGGCGGGCACATCGCACCATTCGCCCACGGGCGCGGCATTGACGCGCATCAAATCGCTGTCGGCGGACCATGTCGACATTTGTGTGTCGACCTCGGCAACAGCCGCCTGAAGTGCGGTTTGGATTGCGGCCGTGTCCACGTCCGGGGCGGTGTGAAACTGTGCCGACCAACGCGTGCCCATGGTCGGGCCGTTGAGCGCGTGGCGGGTGAGATCAGTAGACATCTTCGACATAGCGTCCCTCTGACTTGAGCATGAGCGGGGTGAGCCCCACAGGAGCCAATATATCCGTCAAGGCCTCGGACACGCCTTGCGCCATGTCACGCCCGCCACAGACCATCACACGCGCGCCCTCGCGGATCAATCGGATCACGTCGCTTTGTTCAGAGCGCAACGCATCTTGGACATATTGTGGCCGTGCGGTGCGTGACACGGCGGTGCGGAGATGCGTCATCTGTCCCGCATTTTGCCAGCCCGGCATATCCGAGCCATATAAGAAATCGCTGTCCGGGTGGCGCATGCCAAAGAACAGATGCATCGGGCGTTTGCGGGTGTTGCCGCGGATGATCCCGGCCAGCGGACCGATGCCCGTGCCCGCCCCAATCAAGATCAGCGGCGTGTTGCTCTTGTCCGGGTGAAACACCGTGTTGCGGCGCAAAAATCCGGTGACCGTCTCGCCCAAAGCGAGGTCGATCAGTTGGCCGGAACACACCCCGCCGGGGTGCTTTTTAACCACGATTTCGATAAAGCCATCATGGGTGCCAGAGGCCAGCGAGTATAGCCGGGGCACAGTGGAGCCTTTGGGCAGGATGCCGATCAAATCACCGGCTTGGAACCGCCCAAATCCGCGCCGCATCAGCCGTTGCATCAGCGAAGTTTTGGGCAGGGCGAAACGCAGGATCGCGGTGGGGGCCTGAACCTCGGCGCCATAATCGCGGCGGCTGATCAAGGTCAGTGTTTGCGTCGCGGGTTGGACCGGCTGATGGGCCAGTTCAAGCGGGGCCCCCATCGCCGTGCCAAGCGCGCGGCCCCAGCGGGCGAATTCTTGCGCGGATTGCCGATCCACAGTGTGAAAGGCCAAAAGTTCGGGCCAGCCCTTGGCCCTTGCCGCCTCTGAGACCGCTTGCGCATAGGCGCAATAGGCCGGAAAGCTGCGATCGCCCAAGCCAAGCACCGCCAGCGGCACGTTTGGCAAGACCTCAGCCGTGGCGAGTTGATCGAGAAAGCCCTTGGCGGTGCTCGGCGCATCGCCATCGCCATAGGTGGCGGCCAAAATGAGGATGCGTTTGGCTTTGCCATAGCGGCTTGGATCAAAGGCAGAGAGCGCGGTGGCATGGACGGTTTGCCCGGCCTCGGTTAACGCCTTGTGCAGCGTCGCGGCAAAGCCCCAAGTGCTGCCGCCTTCGCTGCCGATCAAAAGGATCGTCTCGGCGCGGTTGGCCGGGGCGTTGTGATGCAAACGCGGACGGCCACGGCGACCCGCCAGCCAGATCAAAACTCCGGTGATCCCCATTGCGGGAATGGCCAGCGCCATCATCCCAAGCAGCAGCCCCAACAGCGCAGCACCTTGACCGGTGTGTAGCATGTAAATCGTCTCAGACAGGCTTTGCATGGCGCTCAGATTGGCCCATGCCAGCAGTTCGCCAGTGCCTTGGTCGATAAACCCTGTGCCCTGATTGGTCGTCAGGGTGAACACGTCACTGGCATCATCGGGGTAGGGAAAGCTCAATTCGCGCAACTCAGACACTGGGGTGCTCGCAAGACGCTCCATCGCGGCAAAGGCCACGCCCGTTTCGCCACTGGTCTCGGTCGGGAAGGCGGGGATCACTTCGCCATCCGGCAAAAGGTCAAAGGTCGAAGCGGTCATCCACAGCGCAGTGAGAGAGGACAGTACAAGGCCCAGCACCGCCACGCGGGCCAGTTCAACGTGAATGCGCCCTGCCCAAGGCCCGCGCAGTGGCGCAAACCACCGCCGCCAGCCGCCAACGCGCCGCACCACCAAAAGCGTGCCTGAGATCGAAAGGACCAGCATCGCCAAAGCCCCAACCGCCATGGCAATCCGTCCGCCATCACCCAAAAACAGCGAGCGGTGCAGATTGGTCAACCAACGCAGCACCGGGTTTGGATCGGCGGAGGCGATCGCTTGGCCAGTGAGCGGATCAATGATGCCTGCGCCGGGGGTGCCGTTTTCGAACCAATAGGCGGTGATCCGCCCCGACGGCGCACGCTTGATTTGCTCGACGCCGGGGAGGGCGCTTTGGATGCGCGTGGCGAGATCCGCCACGGTTTGATCGCTGAGGGTTTGCGGCGATGAGAGATATTCGAGGCTTGGAAAGATCGACAAAGCCGCGCCACTGAGCGCCAAGAGGGTGACAAGAGCCAGAGCCAAAAGACCCGGCCAACGGTGGAGTTTGCGGATCATGGCTCTGTCCCTTTTACATGTCGTAGGTGAAATTGGCGATGTAGCTGCGCCCCGTCACGGCGGTTCCGGCCCCCTCGGAGGTCAAAGGCACAGAAATCTCATTCGGGCTGTCGCGGCGGTCTTCGACGGCGGCGTCGATATGAAGCGTGTAGCCCGCGTCAAACAGAGCATCCGCCAGATCCAGCGAGATTTTCAAGGACCGCCCTGCGCCCACACTGGCACCGGTAATCCCGTTGATCTGCGCTGTGTCGCCGCCGGTGAACCGATACCAATCTGTCAGGTGTTTGTAATATTTCGACTTGCGGCCCGCCATCCAAAGGCTGCCCGCATAGGCCCCTTGCGGGTCAGTGACGTAGACCGCCAGATAGGCCCCATCGCCGCTATAGTTTTTGAGCTGAGTTGTGAGGGTCACGGGGCGCGCCATGGCGAGGCCGGGCAGGGTCAGCGCCGTTGTCAGAGCCAGTGTTGCGAGAAGAGATTTCATCTGAGACATTCCTTTTTATCACAATTTATACGCGCTGGGCGGGGATTCCCGCCGCAGCGCGGCGACATTTAATTCACTTGGACCTGAGGGGGTGTATCGGTGCTAAACAGTCCATTCGGCGGTGGGGCAACGGTGCCTGCGGGTGCGGGATTTGGGGCGACCTCGCCGCAGTCGTCGTCATCCTCGCCGTATTTTCTTTCGCGACGATCATCGTCATCGTCATCATCTTCGCAGTCATCATCATCGTCGTCGTCATTCTCAAGCCAACGCAACCACCCGTGCCCTTCATCGTCGTCATCACTGACAAAAAGGAGCGATGCTGTGTTTGATGTGCCGGCACCTGCGGTCACGGTGCCGAGTGGTATGCCATAAAACGGCGCAGAGGGGCCGCTCCATGCGGGCAAGCCGAGCGTGGCGCAGAGGGCGGTCGAGGCGACAAGAAGGGGCAAAGTCTTTTTCATGGATACAGGTCCTTTGTTCATTTCGTGACACATTGAAGCGCCAACCTGAGCGTCGCCTGACGCGGAACAGATTTTTGCTTCAGCTTGCTGTCAGGTGCTACAGTCAGATCCAAAAAAGGCCCCGCCGGTTAGGACGGGGCCAAGGCGGCCGAGGGGACACACGGCATGGTGAACTAGGATGGTGAATTAGGATGGGGAACTAGGATGTGGGAAACCGCAGTGCGGGCCGTCAGTCGTCATGACGTTCGTCACGCTCAAGGCGGCGATGATCGTCGTCATCTCCTTCGTCTTCATATTCGAAATCAAGCACTTGAAGCGTTGCGGGGTGCACCGTCACTTCAATCGGGCGGCCCTCGGCATCGCTGCCGATGATCTCATAACAGCCATCGTCGATTTTAATCCGGCGCACCGTCCAGCCGTTTTCTTGCGCCAGTTGCGCCACCGCTTCGCGCGGCTGCCAATCGGCCATCGGTACGAAACAATCGTCCTCGGCCATAGCCATCCCGGCGGGCAAGGCCAGAAGAAAGCTCAGAATTGTCAATGGTGTCTTCATGGGCCAAACTCCATTTTGCGGCCAGCTTGGGGTGACATTGCATCCCCAAGCTGACGAGAACCTGACGCGGGACACATCTCTGCGTCAGCTTTGCGTCAGGCAGAAAGATGATAGAAGATCATCAAGAGATAAAAAGGGAAAGCCATGCGACTCCTGTTGATCGAGGATGACAGTGTTTTGGGTGCCGCCGTGCGCGACCAGATCGCAGCGGATGGCCATTCGGTGGATTGGGCCAACCGTCTTGATGCGGCCACGGATGCGATCCATGGCGCGGCGTTTGATTTGATCCTGTTGGATTTGATGCTGCCTGATGGGCGCGGGATCGGATTTCTCAAAACCCTGCGCGCGCGCGGCGATGTGACCCCGGTGATCATCTTGACCGCCTTGGATCAGATTTCAGATCGGATCGAGGGGCTGAATGCGGGGGCGGATGATTATCTGGTCAAACCGTTCGACTTGGCGGAACTCTCCGCCCGGATCGGATCGGTTGCGCGGCGCTATTCGGGCAATCCAAATCCAATCATCAGCCACGGCGGGCTTGATATTGATCTGGCCGCGCGCAGCGTGCATCGCGAGGGCAAACAAGTGGCTTTAACCGCCCGTGAATGGGCGTTGTTGGAGGCATTTTTGGCGCGTCCCGGTCAGCTTTTGTCGAAACCCCAGCTCGAAGAAAAACTCTATGCCTTCTCGTCCGAGATCGAAAGCAACACCATCGAAGTCCATGTCAGCCGCCTGCGCAAAAAGCTGGGCGCGGGGGTGATCGAAACCGAGCGTGGTATGGGCTACCGTTTGGGCAAGGCATGAGAGTGCCGCGCAGTCTCCAGGCCCGGTTGGGGCTGTCGCTTGGGGTGTTGTTGACGCTGTTGTGGATTGCGGCGGCCTCGGTGACGGCGGTGATTTTGCGCCAGGAAATGGACGAGGTCTTTGACAGCGCGCTGCAAGAAACCGCTCAACGGATTTTGCCACTGGCCGCCATTGATATTGTCGGGCGCGATGACACCGGCGCGACGCAAAGGATCGGTGAGGTCCGCGAGCACAGTGAGTTTTTCACCTATGTGGTCCGCGACAGTGAAGGCCGCGTTCTTTTGCAATCGCATGCCGCGGATCCGGCGATATTTCCCACCTATGACGGGCCGGGGTTTCGCCAAACCGCCACGCATCGGCTCTATAATGACGACGTGTTGCAAGGCAGCATTCGCATCACCATCGCCGAGCCTTTGGATCATCGGGCGCAAGTGGCGCGCGAAATTCAGATGGGGCTTGGCCTGCCGCTTTTGGTGGTGATCCCTGTGGCGCTTTTGGCGATTGCTTTGGCGGTGCGGGCGAGTTTTGCCTCTCTACGCCATTTTCGCGAGCGGCTTGAGACACGCAATGCGCGGGATTTGTCGCCGATTCCGGCGGATCATATGCCTGCCGAAGTCGCGCCGATTGCGGCCACGCTCAATGATTTGTTGCACCGTTTGAACGGCGCGTTTGAGGCCGAGCGCAGCTTTGCCGCCAATGCCGCGCATGAGCTGCGCACGCCTTTGGCCGGGGCCATCGCTCAGGCCCAGCGGCTGCAATCGGAGACGACTGACCCAGCGGCCCGCGCCCGCGCTGGCGAGATTGAAGTGACGCTGAAACGGCTCACCCGGCTGTCCGAACGCCTGATGCAATTGGCGCGCGCGGAAGGGGGGCGGTTGCGGTTGGATCAGGCCTCGGATTTGCGCATGGTGGCGCGGATCATTGTTGAGGATCTCGTGCGTATCACCGCCCCGGATCGCATTGTTTTGACCCTGCCAGAGCGTCCGGTGATGTCTGATTTGGACCCGGATGCGTTTGGTATCCTGTGCCGTAATCTGGTTGAAAACGCCCTGCGGCACGGGTCACAAAGCGCGCCGATTTTGGTGGTGCTGACAGCCGATGGTCATCTGAGCGTGTCCAATGAAGGCCCTGTGGTGCCACCTGACACGCTGGCGCGCCTGACCGCCCGGTTTGAACGTGCGGGCACTGAGGCGGATGGCAGCGGGCTTGGCCTTGCCATTGTGGCGGCAATTGCGGAACGGATCGGTAGTCCCCTTGTCTTGACCTCCCCGCGCGCGGGCTCTGCGTCCGGGTTCGAAGTCAGCGTGAGATTGATCTCCAAAGATGCGACGCCCCGCGCCTCCGGCACCGGTGCGTAAGGCGCTGTGCGTTGCCGATTTTGAGGGGGGGGCTGATTTCGCGCTCTCATATCTGGTCCACAATGAACGTCGCGATCATCATGTCGAGGTGAGCCCCGCCCCCATTTTTGAAGAGGGTTATCTCCTGTTCGTTCTGGCGCCCCGAATTGGGTGCTTTGACCAGATCGTAGAGATCGCCTTTCACCGCGTCTGCCGTGATCACACCGTTTGCAATTGGGATTTTCAGCTCGCCGATATGATCAATCGTCGTCGCGCGGCTGTCTACAAAGAGTGAGCCAGTAGAGATCAGTCGATCATCAGCCTCACGCATGTCTGCTTTGAAAGCGCCAATCAGGTCCACATGCGTTCCCTCTTTCACCCAATCGGCTTTGAGGATCGGGTCGCGCGCCATGGTTGCGGTCGAAACGATGTCCGCTTTGGCAACGGCTGTTGCCAGATCCGGTGCAGCGAAGACGTCGAGATCTTCGGAGGCAAATTCTTGTGCGAGGGCTTCTGACTGCGCGCTTCGGCGCGACCAGATCCCGATCCGCCGGAGCGATGGCATGACAGCGCTGTAGGCCTTGATGAGGCTGCGCGCGACCGTACCCGCCCCCACGATCAGCAAAGTCTGACTGTCTGGCCGGGCCAGCAGGGTGGCCCCAAGAACGGAGTCTGCGGCGGTTTTGATCTCGGTGACGAGTTTGCTGTCGATAATGGCGACAAGCTGACCATGCTCAGGTTCGAACACCAACATCGCCCCTTGGACTGTCGGCAATCCCGCTTTTGCATTCTTGTCAAAGACTGTGACCGATTTCAGGCCGTAGCCTAGCCCCGGAACATAGGCCCCGCGGCTGAGCAATGTGCCGTCGGCGGGGCCAAGGAAAATGTCACCGATTTGGGCCTGTGGCCGCGTGTGGCCATCGTGCAGGGCAGCGACTGCATCGCACCATGAAAACCGGGACGCCACGTCGTCATAGGAGATGGTTCTTGGGGTCATTTTCAGTCCTTAAATCTCTTCAAGCCAACGTGCCGTTGCGGATACGCCTTCGACATCAACATCGTGTCCGGTGATGCGCTCTGCAATCAGGTCTGCGCAGCCAGCCGCCATCGTCCAGCCAAGCTGACCGTGTCCCGCGTTGATCCAAAGGTTTTCAAACTTTCGGATGCGCCCAAGATAGGGCGGCCCCGCTGGGGTGCTCGGCCGCAAACCGGACCAGAAGTCCGCACTGTCGGCGTCCACCGCGTCCCCGAAGGTGCAGGCAACATAGTCACGCAGCAATGCCGTGCGGTCGTCGGGTAGCGACCGATCAAATCCAGCGAACTCTGCGAGCGCGGTGACACGCAACTGACCGCCATAGGCCGCAACGGCCATCAACGCGGTTTCGTCCACAAAAGGCAACGTCGGGATGCGTGCGTCGTCCAGTATGCGCCAACTCCCCGAATAGCCCTTCACCGGGTAAATGTGCGGCGCGACACCCAATGGGCGCATCAGGGCCGGGGTGTCCGCTCCAGTTGTCAAAATCACCGCTTCGGCGGGGATGGGCCCTGTGTCCGTCAACACCGCCCGAATCCTATTGTCCCGCCGTTCGAACCCGGACACGTTGGTTTCGAACTGAAAGTTCACATCAAATTTCTCGATCAGAGCCGTGGCCACACGGCTGGCAAATAAGCGGCAATCGCCAACCGAGTCGTAAGGGCTGAAAATCCCGCCTGCGAATTGATCGGCGCGGCCCGCCAGACTGGGTTCCCTTGCGATCAAGTCCTGACGCCCAAGAACCTGAAAGCCGCCCTCACCAGAGCGTTCCAGCGCGCTTGAATAGGCTGCAAACTGAGCCTCGTCTTGAAAGAGATAGAGTCCTCCGTCATGGCGCAGCTCAGGTGTGAGGCCTAAATCTGCTTCGATGCTTTTGGTCAAATCCCGGCTATATCGACTGAGCTTTTGTAGCTTTGCCGTGTTGGACAGGTGGGCTTTGTGGCTGCAATGGACCAGAAAACTCGCGCCCCAGCGGAGCAATGCCGGGTCTGCCAAGCGCGTCACCTTTACGCCGGGTTCATGGCCAAACATAGCCCTCCCAATAGAGCCAATCGCGCCTGGACCCGCCCAGGATTTGGCGTGACCGACCGCAAGAATCCCGGCATTTGCATAGCTGCACATTTGTGCGGGCTGTGATGCGCGGTCTACGACGCACACAGATTTCCCGCGCTTGGCCAAGGCGTAGGCGGTCAGCACACCCACAATGCCGCAGCCGATTATGACGAAAGGCGGGGTTCGTGCCATCAAACTGTCTCCTGAGAGTCGCAAATCCACACCACTTTGGCCGGTCCGTCATGGCCAACTGTCAGCACGGCGTGGCCTAAACGGCTGTCAAAGGCGATGCTGTCTCCTGCGTCAAGCAGGCGTGGTTTGTACTGTTCGACCCAGACTTCGACGCGGCCTGTTTGCACCACGATCTGTTCCTGTCCCGAGTGTGACTGAAGCGGTCCGTATTCCTCAATGGTGCGGCACAAAATGTCTGCGCGAAACACGAGAAATGGCTTGGCAAGGGCATCGTCACACAACAGTTCGAAGCGATATTGAGGTGTTTCGATGATCCGGCCAGTCCCTGCTTTCGTCAGCGCCGACCAGCCTCCAAGATCGGAGCGCTGGCTGTTCCCAAGGAGATCCCGCAGGCCAACCCCGAAGCCGTCGCAAATTTTCGAAATGACGTCGAATGTGGGCGAAAGGCGCCCGTTTTCGATTCTGGAAAGTGTTGCTGCCGAAACTGAACACGCGGCTGCGGCTCGGCTCAGAGACACATCTCGATCGCGGCGCAGCGCTTTCAGGTTTCGTCCAACGTCCAGGGTTGATCGTGCGTCGGCGCTTTGGCTTTGCATCGGTATTAAATCGGTTTTCTTCATACTTTTCCCCGCAGGCCCTTCCCTAATGGCAAATTTTTTGCGTATATGCAACGCCTCGCAGGCACTGCGGTCGATGTTCATCTCGGCCTCGCCATTTGCTCACACTGGCGCGACGCGCGCGGGATCGAGAGTGGGGTGCCTTTACGCTCTTTTGCGGTGCGTCACGACATCACCCGCGTCGCTACAAAGTCGGCGCGTTGCTGTATGTCGGTCCTCGGAATCACCGTGATCGCATATCCAAGTGCGGCATAGGTCTCGCGCATCACGGCACAGGTCGCCTCGGCCTCGGCGCGGGTCTGCTTGCGTTCGGTGTCCTGTGCCCTGTGCCCTGTGCCCTGTGCCCTGTGTCCTGTGTGAAGATCTCGTCCCAGTAGGGCGCCAGGAAAATCCTGTGATTGTAGCGGGCCGCTTTTGCCGCTGCGGCGACATGCGATGGAACAGCGAGCCCACAGAATGTCAGGTAGCCCACGATGTCGGCAATGCCGCGATCGAAAATCACAGGGCCTGAGAGCGCCTGTGCGGCGCTGAAGGAGTGCATGTCTTGCTCCAGCATCCGTTCGGCGTAGGCCATAGGATCTACCCAAGGCAGGGCATCCCCTCCGCTCTGCATCTCTTCGCGGATGATCGTACGACCGGATTCGGGGATTGTGTGAAAGCCGCGACGAGCAAGCTCGGTGATCAGGCTGGTCTTGCCTGCACCTGGGCCGCCCGTCACGACGAAGAAATGGTCGCTCATGGGCCATCCTCGGGTTTGACAGGGAAATGACTGCGCAGCGATCAACACGCCATGGGCATGGATCGGAGCAGCACGAGATTTCGTAGGAAAATCAGCACCTGTCTTCGCGACAGAGGCAAATCCTCTGACGAGAAAGGCAAAACTATCTGGTGCTTTTCAAGGGAATTTGGTGGAGCCTAGCGGGATCGAACCGCTGACCTCCTGCATGCCATGCAGGCGCTCTCCCAGCTGAGCTAAGGCCCCATTTGACCGATTTTACCGCTGTGTCTGGCGGGGTGCGAGGGGCGTTTGCCGCCCGCTCGCGCTTCCTAGGGTGTCTCGCTTGGGGTTGCAAGCGAAAAAAATCGGCCCCGTAAAAATTTTTTACGAGACCGCTTTCGTCTCTCAATCGTCGTCGTCTGCGGCGACGTCTGCGATCTCGTCGAGCGAGACATTGTCGTCGTCGTCGTCCACGAGCAGATCGTCTTCGATATCGACATCTGCGTCATCATCAATCAACAGATCTTCATCATCGGCATCGTCGTCGATCGGGGCAGCTTTTTCGGCAATGGCCACGCGCGACTTGTTGTTCATGTCAAAGGTGACGGTTTCGCCGGTGTAGGGCGACACGATCGGATTTTTGTTCAGGTCGTAGAACCGTTTGCCGGTGGTCGGGCATACGCGCTTTACGCCCCATTCCTCATTGGGCATGATAATCCCTTTCGTCATAACTGGTCCAGGTGCGGAGATTGACGCGCCATGCCATATCGCGACGGGGGTGTCAAAGCCTTTCGCCCTAATCTAAAGTAAACACTGGGACAGACGGGTGGCAAAGAGCACGGACTCTTTGGCCCAAGCGGAGAAAAGAGACGTCGTGAGCGAGACCATTTTGTTGGGCCAGCCGCCTGTGCATATCACCCTGCGCCGCTCTGGTCAGGCGCGCAGGCTCTCGCTGCGCGTGTCGCGGCTGGATGGTCGCGTGACCCTGTCGATGCCAAAGCGGGTGCCCGAACGCGAAGCCATGGCGTTTTTGCGGGAAAAAGAACTTTGGATCAGAAAGCACCTTGAGGCACGCACGCCCGACCAGACCGTGGGCTTTGGGCAGGCGATTCCCTTTTTGGGGCAAGATGTGGAGATCGTTCCCGGTCGGGGCCGGGCGGCGCGTCTGATTGAGAGGCAATTGCATGTGCCCGGCGCGGAGGATCGCGTGGCAGCTCGGGTGCAGGCCTTTCTCAAACTCCAAGCGCAACTGCGCCTCAGGGCGGCCTCTGATCACTATGCCGAGGCGCTTGGAACCACCTATGGCCGGATCACTTTGCGCGACACCCGCTCGCGCTGGGGCTCCTGTACCAGCGCGGGCAACCTGATGTATTCGTGGCGGCTGGTGATGGCCCCTGAGGCGGTGCTGAACTATGTTGCGGCGCATGAGGTGGCACATCGGTTGGAGATGAATCATTCAGATCGGTTTTGGGCGCAGGTCGCCAAGGTTTGCCCGGATCATGCCCGGCATCGGGCATGGCTGCGCTCGGAGGGCGAAGGATTACATGCGTGGCGGTTCGAGACGGATTGACCTTGCTGTGTTTTGTGATCACATTGCACCCATGATCACACCCATCCCACGCCCCTCTGATACGCTCGGTGCTGCCCATGATCGCGTGTATCGCACTTTGCGCACGCGCATCATGCATGGCGAATTTCGTCCCGGTGAGGCGCTGACCCTGCGCGGGATTGGCAAAATGTTTGATGTGTCGATGACGCCCGCGCGCGAAGCGGTGCGGCGGTTGGTGGCCGATGGCGGGCTGAACCTCAGTTCCTCTGGCCGGTTGAGTACGCCGGAGCTGAGCAATGAGCGGATCGAAGAATTGGCCTCGATCCGGGCTTTGATCGAACCAGAACTGGCCTCTCGGGCATTGCCGCGGGCACATATGGCCCTGATCGAACGGCTTCAAACCATCAACGGCTCGATCGCGGAAATGGTCGCGAAACATGATGACGTTGGCTATATTCGCACCAATCTGGAATTTCATCGTACGCTGTATTTGCGCGCCCAGGCACCGGCGATGCTGGCGCTGACGGAAACGGTTTGGCTGCAACTTGGTCCGACAATGCGTGCCCTGTACGCCCGCCTTAATCGCACCGAAGTGCCACAAAACCATCGGTTGATTGTGGCCGCTTTGCGGGCGGGGGATGAACCGGGATTGCGGCTTGCCGTGCGCTCCGATGTGACGCAAGGGCTACGGATGTTGGCCGTCTGAGGCAGGCTTTTGCCCAGGTTTCGGTTTCTGTTCAGTCCACGAGAAAATAAAAAATTTTATAAAAATGCGTCGGAAATCGTGGGCTGCCGCGTTCCTAAAGAGGCGTGTCTGATCTTTGCGGTGCTCAGATCTGCGGCCTACAGAAACCGGCCCGAAATCATCCCCCCCGATGTTGGGTCGGGCAGGAAGGGATCATTTTGATGAATGATCCCTTCCTGCAGTGCCGCCAATGCTTGACCTTTTCTGCTGTGCAGCGTCTTCTGAAGCGCAGAGTTTTGAAAGGGGCTGGCATGGCACGTTATCTGGAAATGACCGAACTGATGACGCCGGATATGGCGAATTTTTCTGGCAAGGTGCACGGTGGTGCTTTGCTTAAGCTTTTGGATTTGGTCGCATTTTCCTGTGCCTCGCGCTATTCGGGCAAATATGCGGTGACGTTGTCCGTCGATCAGGTGACGTTCAAAGAACCGATCGCCGTGGGCGAATTGGTGCATTTTCGGGCGACGGTGAATTACGTGGGCCGCACCTCGATGGAGATCGGTATCCGGGTCGAGGCCGAAGATATTCGCACCCAAACCGTGCGCCACACCAATTCCTGCTACTTCACCATGGTGGCGGTGGATGACGATGGCAAATCCGCTCCTGTGCCGCAGTTTGTGCCGGAGACCGAGATGGATCAAAAGCGTTGGAATTCTGCCGAATTGCGCAAAGTGTTGCGCCGCGAACATGCCGCGCGGATGGCCAATATTGCCGCCACGGGCGAAGATAAGAAATGAGAAAAGGCGCCCGTTAAAGGCGCCTTTTCCTTTGATTTTAGGACCATTTAAAGTGTGATGCCTTTCCCCTGTCTCAGGTTAAAGGCGTCACGCTTTAGGCGTGGATCGGACCGTCGCCGCAGGCCAATGCCGCCTCACGCACGGCTTCCGAATAGGTCGGGTGGGCGTGGCAGGTCAGTGCGATGTCTTGGGCCGAGCCGCCGTATTCCATTGCCACACAGATCTCGTGGATCATGTCGCCCGCTGCCGGGCCGATGATCGCGGCGCCAAGCAAACGGTCGGTCTCTGCGTCCGCGATAAGTTTGACGAAACCGTCGCCTTGGAACACGGCCTTGGCGCGGGCGTTGCCCATGAACGAGAATTTGCCGATTTTGACCTTGCGGCCTTCTTCTTTCAACTGCGCTTCGGTTTGGCCGACGGTGGCGACCTCGGGCGACGTGTAGATCACACCGGGGATCACGCCGTAGTTGACGTGGCCATGTTTACCCGCAAGCACCTCTGCCACGGCCATGCCTTCGTCCTCGGCTTTATGCGCCAACATCGGGCCGACAATCGCGTCACCGATGGCGTAGATGCCTTTGACGTTGGTGGCCCAATGGGCGTCGGTTTTGACCTGACCGCGCGGGGTGAATTCGACACCCAACTCAGTAAGTCCAAGACCATCCGTGAAAGGTTTGCGGCCCGTGGCGACCAAAACGACATCGGCGTCAAGCGTGTGCTCAGAGTCGTCTTTTTTGAGTTTGTAGGTCAGCTTGGCTTTGGTTTTCGAGGCGTCCACACCCTGCACAGCCGCGCCAAGGATGAAGTTCAGGCCTTGTTTCTCAAGCAGCTTTTTAAACGTGCGTTGAACGTCTGCGTCCATGCCCGGGGTGATGAAATCCATGTATTCGACCACGGTCACTTCGGAGCCAAGGCGGGCGTAGACCGAGCCAAGTTCCAGACCGATGACACCCGCGCCGATGACGGCGAGTTTTTTCGGCACTTTCGGCAAATCTAGCGCGCCCGTGCTGTCGACCACGACGCCGCCGTCATTGTTAACCTCAACGCCCGGCAGGGAGGTGGGCACAGACCCGGTGGCGATCACGATGTTTTTCGCCTCATGGACATCGTCGCCGACTTTGACTTTGCCAACGGCGGGGAGGGTGGCCCAGCCTTTGATCCAGTCGATCTTGTTCTTTTTGAACAAGAATTCGATGCCGCCAGTGTTCTGACCGACCACATCATCTTTGTAGGATTTCATCTGATCCCAATCGACCGATGGGGATTTGCCTTTGAGGCCCATCTTGGCGAAATTATGCTCCGCCTCATGCAAATGGTGGGTGGCGTTCAGCAGTGCTTTCGAGGGGATACAGCCGACATTGAGGCAGGTCCCGCCCAAGGTGTCGCGGCCTTCGACCACGGCGGTTTTCAGGCCCAGTTGGGCACAGCGGATGGCGGAGACATAGCCGCCGGGGCCAGCACCGATGATGATTACGTCGTAGGAAGCCATGGTCTTCTCCTTGGTCTTGAACTCTATGCGGGGCCGCTCAGATCAGAGCGGCAATGAAAAGGACGGCGATGGAGAGCATCGCCACCATCCAGATATAGGACCGCCACGGCACCCATCCGAGGGCATAGGCGGGAATGTAGAGCGCGCGGGCCGCGAGATAGACCCACGCCGACGCCACGGCCACGCCGCTCGACTGACCCGTGACATGGATCAAGAGCACAGCGGCGGCGAAGAACGGGAACATCTGAATGTGATTGTCATAGGCGCGCAGCATCCGCGCCGTAACGGTGCGCATCTCGCGCCTTGGCGCCCGGTCGCGCGGGGAGGTGGTGTAGCCCGGCCCCAGATCGACATTCGCCATGACAGAGGCCACCACGAATTGCGCGATGTGCAAGAGGCCTGCGAGGGCGAGGGGGATGAGGAGTGGGGTCATTTTGAATATCGTGCCAACGCAATGTCGTCTTCGAAACTTTTTCCACGTCTGCGTAGGTACGCGTCACGAAAACGCTTCTCTTGGTCAGGATCATATTTTGCGAGGTCGGCAACTGTCTCTTTGCAGTCCGACAAGCCTGACAGAACACCAGAGACAATCTGCGATGGGGAATGAGTGCCGTTCTCGAACCAGTTCAACATTTGCTCGCGTGTCACGACGTGCTTCCGCCGAAATTGAGCATTTGCCTTTGATAGAAGGGTATCATGGCAAGACAGAAAAGCATCGAGGCAATCGTAGAGCTTGTGAAACTCGTCGAGTACCTCTTCTTTCGAACGTCGCGCCATGGATTTGTCCCAGATAGTTGAAAAGGTGTGGGGCTAAAGTGGCCCCACAACCACGTGTTTACAGATCCATCAACAGACGACGCGGGTCTTCGAGCGCTTCTTTGACGCGCACGAGGAAGGTCACGGCGCCTTTGCCGTCGACGATGCGGTGGTCATAAGACAGGGCCAGATACATCATCGGACGGATCACAACTTGGCCGTTGATCGCCATCGGGCGGTCTTGGATTTTGTGCATGCCGAGGATGCCGGATTGCGGCGGGTTGAGGATCGGCGAGGACATCAACGACCCGTAAACACCACCGTTGGAGATGGTGAAGGTGCCGCCCTGCATTTCGGCCATGGAAAGCTTGCCATCACGGGCACGACGGCCTTTCTCGGAGATCGCTTTTTCGATCTCGGCAAAAGACATCGCATCGGCATCGCGAATGACCGGCACGACGAGGCCCTGCGGGGTGCCCGCCGCGACGCCCATGTTGACGTAGTTTTTGTAAACCACATCGGTGCCGTCAATTTCGGCGTTCACTTCCGGCACTTCTTTGAGCGCATGGACACAGGCTTTGGTGAAGAAGGACATAAAGCCCAAACGCACGCCGTGCTTTTTCTCAAACTCGTCTTTGTATTGGTTCCGAAGCGCCATCACCTCGGTCATGTCGACCTCGTTATAGGTGGTGAGCATGGCTGCGGTGTTTTGCGACTCTTTGAGGCGGCGCGCGATGGTTTGGCGCAGCTTGGTCATTTTCACGCGCTCTTCGCGGGCGGCATCAGAGGGCGCGGACGGTGCACGCGGAGCGGCGGCGGGAGCCGGTGCGGCTTTCGGCGCGGCCATGGCTTTGAGCACATCGTCTTTCATGATGCGGCCATCTTTGCCAGTGCCGGTCACAGAAGACGCATCCACACCGTTTTCGGCCATCAATTTGGTGGCGGAGGGGGCGTTTTCAACGTCTTTGCCGGTGGAGGCGGCGGCAGGAGCGGCGGCGGCGGCCGGAGCAGCCGCAGAGGCACCCGCACCCGACGAGATCACGGCGAGTTTGGCGGAGGCGTCCACGGTGGTGCCTTCGACGGCAACGATTTCAGTCAACACACCTGCGGCAGGGGACGGCACTTCGACGGAGACCTTGTCGGTTTCCAACTCGCAGAGCATTTCGTCCTGAGCCACAGTGTCACCCACGGCTTTGAACCATGTGGCCACGGTGGCCTCGGTCACGGATTCGCCAAGGGTCGGGACCATCACATCGACAGAAGACCCAGACGAGGCCGGAGCGGCTGCGGGAGCGGCTTCGGCTTTCGGTGCGGGGGCCGCGGCGGCACCGTCGCCGGCGTTCAGCGTGGCCAAGAGCGCGTCCACACCCACGGTGTCGCCCTCTTTGGCAATGATGTCGCCCAAGGTGCCAGCGGCCGGGGAAGGAACTTCGACGGTCACTTTGTCGGTTTCCAATTCGCAGAGCATTTCGTCAACGGCAACAGTGTCGCCCGGCTGTTTGAACCAAGTTGCGACGGTGGCCTCAGTGACGCTTTCGCCAAGGGTGGGGACGCGGATTTCAACGGACATGTGATTATCCTTCGATGTTGAGCGCATCATTCACGAGCGCCGATTGTTGTGCTTTGTGTTGAGATGCGAGACCAGTGGCTGGCGACGCGGAGGCGGCACGACCAGCATAGACCGGGCGCGTGTGTGTGGCATTGATCCGGGTGAGGACCCATTCGATATTGGGCTCAACAAAGGTCCAGCCGCCTTGGTTTTTCGGTTCTTCCTGACACCAGACGACTTCAGCCTCTTTAAAGCGCTCAAGTTCCTTGACCATCGACAGCGCCGGGAACGGGTAGAATTGTTCCAGACGCAGGATGTAAGTGTCGTCTTTACCGGCTGCATCGCGTGCCTCAAGCAGGTCGTAGTAGACCTTGCCCGAACAGATCACGACGCGTTTGATGTCTTTGTCGGCCTTCAGCGTCAGCTCCGATTTCGCGGTGCCGTAGGTGGCATCGGCATCATCCCACAGAACGCGGTGGAAGGAGGAGCCTTCGATGAAATCAGCGGCCACAGAGGTCGCCAATTTGTGACGCAACAAGGATTTCGGCGTCATCAGCACCAGTGGCTTGCGATAGGAGCGATGCAACTGGCGGCGCAGGATGTGGAAGTAGTTCGCAGGCGTCGTACAGTTGGCGACGATCCAGTTGTCCTGACCACACATTTGCAAGAATCGTTCAAGGCGGGCGGAAGAGTGTTCCGGGCCTTGGCCCTCATAGCCGTGTGGCAAGAGCATCACGAGGCCGGACATGCGCAACCATTTGCTTTCACCCGAGGAGATGAATTGGTCGAACATGATCTGCGCACCGTTGGCGAAATCGCCAAACTGCGCTTCCCAAAGCGTCAGAGCATTGGGTTCGGCCAAAGAGTAGCCGTATTCAAAGCCCAAAACCGCATATTCGGAGAGCATCGAGTCGATGACCTCGTAATGGGCCTGACCTTCGCGGATGTGGTTCAGAGGGTAGTAGCGATCCTCGGATTTTTGATCAATCAGAGCCGAATGACGCTGTGAGAAAGTGCCGCGTGTGCTGTCCTGACCGGCCAGACGCACCGGATAGCCTTCTGCCAACAGAGAGCCAAAGGCAATCGCTTCACCTGTCGCCCAATCAAACCCTTTGCCGGTCTCAAACATCTGTGCCTTGGCTTCGAGTTGACGGGCCACGGTTTTATGGATGTTGAAATCAATGGGATGCGAGGTCAGCGACCGGCCAATTTGGGCCATCGTGTCTTGTGAAATCGCGGTTTGACCGCGCTGATACTCTTCGCCCTCACGGTTGATATGCGACCACCGCCCGTCAAGCCAATCGGCTTTGTTCGGCTTAAAGGTCTTGCCCGCTTCGAACTCGTCATTGAGCTGCGCTTGGAACGCGGCTTTCATGTCCTCGATCTCACCTTCCGGGATAAGACCATCCTTGACCAGACGTTCGGTGTAGAGTTGCAACGTGGTCTTGTGCCGCTTGATGCTGGTGTACATCTGCGGGTTGGTGAACATCGGCTCGTCGCCTTCGTTGTGACCAAAGCGGCGATAACAAAAGATGTCGAGAACCACGTCTTTGTGGAACTTCTGACGGAACTCGGTGGCGACTTTCGCGGCGTGCACCACGGCCTCCGGGTCATCGCCGTTGACGTGGAAAATCGGTGCCTCAACGACCAGCGCGTTGTCGGTCGGGTAGGGCGAGGAGCGCGAGAAATGCGGTGCGGTGGTGAACCCGATTTGGTTGTTCACCACGATGTGGATCGTGCCGCCGGTGCGGTGACCGCGCAGACCGGAGAGACCAAAACATTCCGCCACAACGCCTTGGCCGGCAAAAGCGGCATCGCCGTGCAGCAGGATCGGGATCACCGAGGTGCGGTCTTTGTCGTTATACTGATCGGTTTTGGCGCGGGCCTTGCCCAGAACGACCGGGTTCACCGCCTCAAGGTGCGAGGGGTTCGCGGTCAGAGACAAGTGAACCTTGTTGCCATCGAATTCACGATCCGAGGAGGCCCCGAGGTGATATTTCACATCGCCCGAGCCATCCACGTCTTCGGGTTTGAATGAGCCACCTTGGAATTCGTTGAAAATTGCGCGGTAGGGTTTGGACATCACGTTGGCCAAGACCGACAGGCGACCGCGGTGCGGCATGCCGATGACGATCTCTTTGACGCCAAGGTTGCCGCCGCGTTTGATGATCTGCTCCATCGCCGGGATGAGGCTTTCGCCGCCATCCAAACCAAAGCGTTTGGTGCCCATGTATTTGACATGAAGGAATTTTTCAAAGCCCTCCGCCTCAACCAATTTGTTGAGAATGGCTTTGCGGCCTTCGCGGGTGAACTGGATTTCCTTGCCGTAGCCTTCGATCCGCTCTTTCAGCCAACCGGCCTGTTCGGGATCTGAAATATGCATGTATTGCAGCGCGAACGTGCCGCAATAGGTGCGTTTGACGATGTCCATGATCTGACGCATCGAGGCATGTTGCAGCCCCAAAACATTGTCGATGAAAATTGGACGATCCATGTCGGCGTCGGTGAAGCCGTAGGAGCGCGGGTCAAGTTCCGGGTGCTGGGTCTCTTCGCGCATTTTCAGCGGATCGAGATCGGCGGCCAAATGGCCCCGGATGCGGTAGGCGCGGATGATCATGATCGCGCGGATCGAGTCGAGCACAGCGCGTTTGATTTGATCCTCAGAGATCTCAACGCCTTTTTCGACGGCTTTCTCTTTGATCTTTTTCGCGGCAGCAACCGGTTCGGCCCATTGCCCGTCCAACGCTTGGGTCAGATCGTCATGCGGCACAGGCGGCCAATCGGCGCGCGCCCAGGACGGCCCCGCAGCCTCGGCGGTGACATCCGATGCGGCATCGCCCAGAGAGTTGAAAAACTCACCCCAGGAGGCGTCCACAGAGGAGGGGTCTTGGGTGTATTTCGCGTAGACCTGTTCAAGGTACTCCGCGTTATGCCCCTGCATAAAGGAAGAGGCGTGGAGGATGTCGTTCGGGCTCTGGTCGTTCATCTTTGCGGACCTTCTGAGGGGCTCTAAATGGGGGCCGCTTTTGCGGCAAAGCCTGCGTCCGACGTGATCACCGGGCGCAGGCTGGTTTTAAAGGCTGATCGCCGTGGCGCTTAGCCTTTGTTGATCGCTTCCATCACAGCTTCGCCAAGGGTGGCGGGGCTGTCAGCGACCACGATACCTGCGGATTTCATCGCTTCGATTTTGGACTCTGCATCGCCTTTGCCGCCTGCCACGATGGCACCAGCGTGACCCATGCGGCGGCCCGGAGGCGCTGTGCGGCCAGCGATGAAACCAGCGGTCGGTTTCCAACGGCCTTTTTTCTTTTGCTCGGCCAGGAACTCGGCGGCTTCTTCTTCGGCGGAGCCGCCGATTTCACCGATCATGATGATGGAGGTGGTTTCCGGATCATCAAGGAACATGTCGAGGATATCGAGGTGCTCCGTGCCTTTGATCGGGTCGCCACCGATGCCCACAGCGGTGGATTGGCCAAGGCCGAGATCGGTGGTCTGTTTCACAGCTTCGTAAGTCAGCGTGCCGGAGCGGGACACCACACCGACAGAACCGCGACGGTGAATGTGACCGGGCATAATGCCGATTTTGCACGCATCCGGTGTGATCACGCCGGGGCAGTTCGGGCCGATGAGGCGCGAGGTGCTGTCGACGAGTGCACGTTTCACTTTCATCATGTCGAGCACAGGAATGCCCTCGGTGATGCAGATGATCAATTCCATTTCGGCGTCGATCGCCTCAAGGATGGAATCGGCCGCGAAGGGCGGCGGCACGTAGATCACGGTGGCATTGGCTTCGGTCACAGCTTTCGCTTCGTGAACCGAGTTGAACACCGGCAGGTTGAGGTGGCTGGAGCCACCTTTGCCGGGGGTCACGCCGCCGACCATTTTGGTGCCATATGCGATGGCTTGTTCAGAGTGGAAGGTGCCCTGCGAGCCAGTGAAGCCCTGACAGATGACCTTGGTGTTTTCGTCTACGAGAATTGCCATGTGGCATCTCCTTACATTGATAGGTCCGATTTTTAAGAGCCGGAGACCGTATGCTTGATGTGTACGGAGAAGGAACCGACGGGCCCCTTCGCGGAGTTAAAGTGATAGGCTTCGAGAAGCAGGGTTCGCCCGTTCGTCACAAATTCGGCGCGTTTGCCGGCAATGTAGGCCTGTGTGCCGTCATCCCATTTGGCAGGGCCGGATTTCGTCGGTTTTTTGCCCTGTCCAGCCGTCTGGCTGAGCCATGCAAAATACTTCTCGAGATCGGCCGCCCCCAAATCTTTTGAGGAGACGTGACAGAAAAAATCGCCTGAACGTTTGTCCGCTGAAACTGTGTATTGAGGTTCGCCGACAAGGTTCTGGGTCAGACCTTTCCGCGAGTACGCGACAAAGGTCTGACTTGCCACTTTGCCCGCCTCATGAGCGTCGGCAACTGTACTCCCTGCGCCCAGTGAAAGGGCGGACTGATTCAGGCATGCTTCGCCAAAGAGTTTGGCTGCACGCTCTGCCAGATCGCTCGCTGAGACGGGTGTGGCCGCCACTGCGAAAGAGAATATGGTTGCCGCGAGCTTCACGAATGTCAGCCCTTCACTGCTTTAACGATTTTCTGGGCGCCGTCTTTGAGGTTGTCGGCGGCAATCACGTTCAAGCCAGAGTTTTTGATGATCTCTTTGCCGAGTTCCACGTTGGTGCCCTCTAAGCGGACAACAAGCGGAACCTGAAGTCCGACTTCTTTCACGGCGGCAATCACGCCCTCAGCGATCACATCACAGCGCATGATGCCGCCGAAGATGTTCACGAGGATGCCTTTGACGTTCGGGTCAGAGGTGATGATTTTGAACGCTTCGGTCACTTTCTCTTTGGTCGCGCCGCCGCCTACGTCGAGGAAGTTGGCAGGCTCTGCGCCGTAGAGTTTGATGATGTCCATCGTGGCCATCGCCAGACCAGCACCGTTCACCATGCAGCCGATTTCACCGTCAAGTGCGATGTAGTTCAGGTCGTGCTGGGAAGCGGCCAGTTCTTTCGGGTCTTCTTCGGTTTCGTCGCGCAGGCCAACGATGTCGGCATGGCGGTACAAAGCGTTGCCGTCGAAACCAGCTTTACAGTCGAGACATTTGATGTCGCCAGCCGGGGTCACGATCAGCGGGTTGATTTCCAGCATCTCCATGTCTTTTTCGACGAAGAGGCGGTACAGGTTCTGGATCAGCTGCGAACACTGTTTGATCTGTTTGCCTTCAAGGCCCAGAGCAAAAGCGACGCGACGACCGTGGAAGCCCTGAAGGCCGGTCGCGGGATCAACAGAGAAGGACAGGATTTTGTCAGGGGTGTTTTCAGCCACCTCTTCGATGTCCATGCCGCCCTCGGTGGAGCAGACGATGGACACGCGGGACGACTGACGATCCACGAGCAGCGCGAGGTAGAGTTCGCGGGCGATGTCGGAGCCATCTTCGATGTAGATGCGGTTGACTTGTTTGCCAGCCGGGCCAGTCTGGTGCGTGACCAGAGTGTGGCCGAGCATTGCATTGGCTTCTTTCGCGGCTTCCTCGACGGATTTCGCAAGACGCACGCCGCCTTTTTCGCCAGCGCCAGCTTCTTTAAAGGAGCCTTTGCCGCGACCACCTGCGTGGATCTGCGCTTTGACAACCCAAAGCGGCCCGTCAAGTTCGCCTGCAGCGGTTTTTGCGTCGGCCGCATTCAAAACGACACGACCGTCGGAAACCGGCGCGCCGTATTCCTTGAGAAGGCGTTTGGCCTGATACTCGTGGATGTTCATTAGAGATATCCTCTCCCTGGTTCGATTGGCCCTGACATGACACACCGCCCCGCGCAAACGAAAGGATTTTTCGACCGTTAGCGATAAATGGCCGATGTTTTTGAAATTTGTGATCACAGCAATAATTCGTGTGATCACAAATTGCATTGCGCGCGGTGATGCAGGGTGGGGAAAAGAATCGACGCAGACCTGTGTTTGCGGATAAAATCGCACGCTGATATTGCGATTGGGGCTGTGCGGACGAAACGAACCACAGTGTGCTTTACAGAAAGTCGTTGATGAAAAAAGCCTTACCAACATGGGCAGTGGTCGCCACCGTGGATGAACCCGCCGTATTGATTGCCGCTTTCGTGCGACATCATTTGGCGCTTGGCGCTTGCGAAGTGCACGTTTTCCTGGATCGAGTGATCCCTGAGGTTGGGTCTTTGGTGACAGGCATCCGGGGGTGCGTTTTAACACAATGTGATGCGGCGTATTGGGCCAAGAGCCGTTTTAAAAAGCGCCCGCCACATCATTTGGCCCGGCAGAAATACAATGCCACTCAAGCCTATGGCCAGACCGATTGCGATTGGCTTTTGCATTGCGATGCAGACGAATTTGTTGTTCAGCCCGAGGCCCTGATTGCGGACTTGGCGACGACGATCGAGGCCCCACACCAGACGCTTCATTTGTGCAATAGCGAGCGCGTTTGGTTGCCCGTTGATCCGGGGCTGTCAATTTTTGAGGGTGGATTTCGCACACCGATGTGGCTGTTCGACGATTTGGCGGCCTCGTTGTTCGGTCCCGCCGCGCGCTATTTGAATAAGGGGATGATGGGCCATTCGATAGGCAAAACCCTCTCGCCTGTCGGGCATGATTTTGAGATCGGGGTCCATCATGCCTTGGATCGCGCAACCGGGGAGCCCGCTATGCGCAGACCTAGCTCTGCGAGGATCTTGCATTTTGACGGGCTGACCCGGCTGCATTTTATCCTGAAAATGCTCAAACGTGCTTATGAGACGCCAAACGGCCCACGCCCGCGTAAGGGCCATAAACGCATGGCCGCCGTGAGGGCGTTTCGCGAAAAGGCCGCTGAGCCCGCCGAGATTTTTGCGCTGACGCGGGCGCTGAAAGATTTCACCCCGGCGCAGGCCGATTTATACCGGAGTTTGGGGTGTTTGGAGGAGACGCCTTTTGTCCCCCGTGGTTGCGACGGGTTGGACCTTTGCCCTGCCAGCTTTGATGCACAATTGCGCGCGGATCATGCGGCATTTTTCGATCACGTTGGCTTGCGTGATTGGGCAGATGAGGCATTCGGTGGTCCGCTTTGACGCCTGATTGCGCAGGTTCCGTGTGGTTTGGGCGCGACGCTTGCGCGCATTCGCACAGCTTGGAGTCGCGATATATGCCAAAGATCGTGTATGAAGGGGACAAGAGACTCACTTTCGAAACGAATTGGAACGATGATGCGCAGCATTGCAATGAAAGCCGTTTTGGCCGCAACCGTGGCCACCCTATCCGCTCTGTCCGCCGCTCAGGCCGATGATTTTACCATTTCCGTCTATTCCGGCTACCAAACCGCGCCGCATAGCGGCGTGACCGGCAACGATGGGGTGGACGCCTTTGATTTCACCACGGGATGGAAAGGCAAGAGCTTTGAGATGCCGCCCTATTACGGCATCCGTGGCACCTGGTGGGTGCGGGATAATTTCGGCTGGATCGCTGATTTCAACCACACCAAAGTCTATGCCGACGAGGGGGATAAGGCGGCGAACGGGTTTTCGACGCTGGAATTCACTGACGGGCTGAACAACCTGACGGTTGGTCCGATCTGGCGCTGGCCGGGGCTTTGGAACAATGTGACCCCCTATGCAAGCGTCTCCGCCGGGATCGTCATCCCACATGTCGAGGTGGTCACTGCGAATACCAACACCATCGAATATCAGATTGCGGGTCCGACCGTCGCCGTTGTGCTTGGCGCCAGCTACGCGCTCAATGACACATGGGACCTTTTTGGCGAATACAAAGGCACCTATAGCCAAGTCAAAGCGGATTTGAACGGTGGCGGTACATTGGAAACCGACATCATCACCAATGCGCTCAACTTCGGTGTGTCCTATAATTTCTAAGTGATCCTCAGATCAATGTCTCAAGCCGGGTCCGAAAGGGTCCGGCTTTTGCTTTCGCTCAAAGCTCTAATCCGGCTTTGGCGATCAGGGCCGCTTCGCGTGCACGCAGCATGGCATTGAATGTTGTGGTCGTCAGGTCCAGATCGGCGCAGTTTTGCGGCACGAAAGCTGTGTCATGCAGGACGCCCAGAACGCCCAGCGTTGTGGCTTGCCGCTCGTTCAGGCTTTGAACCCCGTGCACCAGTCGAAAGAGCTCTTTGGGGTTGTCGGCTTTGTTGCGGATATAGCGGTATTGCGCCTCACGTTCCTGCCCGATCTGGCGTTTGGGGCCGGAATAGTCCTCGAAGGCTTTCTTAAGCAATTTCAACGCGTAATGCAGCTCTGTCAGACCATCAAAATGCAACAGCAGCCGGGTCTCTGATTTGATCATCTTGGCCATATCCGCGCCAATGGGGTAATGCACACCCATGGTCCAATCGCGCCCGGTGGGGACGATGGTCTTGCCGGTTCGGTGGCCCGTTAGCCCAAAGTCGAGGAACTTGGCAAACCGGCCATATAGGGCTTTGGCGTCGCTCTCTGTCAGCCCTATCGGATCGCGAAACGCGCCCTCAAAGATGGTCTCTCCCGGCTCCGTCTCAAGATGGACCCGTTCGCGGTTGCGCAAGACGAGGCCATGCGCACTTTCCTCTCGGTTCAATAGGCTCGACAACGCAGCGCCGTCCGCGATGAATTCATCGACATCGCAATGCAATAGCCAATCGCATTTGGTGGTTTGATACACGCGGGTCGCGTTGAATTTTTGCCGCCCTGTATGGCGCTCTGGGCGGCGGCCGTTGTTGACTTTATCCCAATAGGCCTGGTCGCAGGTTGCGAGGATACAGCCCTCAAGCCCATGGAGCAGGGCCTCGGCTTCGGGGTTGGGGCGGTCTAGAAAAATATGGACCTCACGCGCGCCGATGGCCAGATGGTGACGGGCAAAGGCCGCAATCAGCGGCGCGGGCTCATCGGCCAGCGCGGCAATCGCCCAAGACGGTTCACCATGTGTCATCGGTTTGAAACTCCAACAAAAAACCCCGCGCCTCGGGGGAGGCGCGGGGTCAATTTAACAAGCTCTCAAAGGATCAAGCAAGGTTGCTGTCGATGCCTTTGCACGCGTCGACGAGACCTTTGACGGCTTCAACCGATTTGTCGAACATGACTTGTTCGTCTTTGGACAGTTTGATGTCGACGACTTTTTCGATGCCGCCGGCGCCGATGATGGTCGGAACGCCAACATACATGCCGTCGAGACCCAGTTCGCCGTCACAATATGCGGCGCAAGGCAGCAAACGCTTTTGGTCTTTCAGGTAGGCTTCGGCCATCTCAATCGCGGAGGTCGCCGGTGCGTAGAAGGCAGAGCCAGTTTTCAACAAACCAACGATCTCTGCGCCGCCATCACGGGTGCGCTGAATGATTGCGTCGAGTTTTTCCTGAGTGGTCCAACCCATTTCCACCAGATCCGGCAGTGGGATGCCGCCAACGGTGGAGTAGCGGGTGGAGGGGACCATGGTGTCGCCGTGACCGCCCAGAACGAACGCGGTGACGTCTTTCATCGACACACCGAATTCAACCGAGAGGAAGTGACGGAAACGGGCGGAGTCGAGGACGCCGGCCATGCCGCAGACTTTGTTGGCCGGAAGGCCGGAATACTGCTGAAGTGCCCAAACCATCGCGTCGAGCGGGTTGGTGATGCAGATCACGAAAGCGTTCGGCGCATGTTCTTTGATGCCTTCGCCAACGGATTTCATCACTTTCAGGTTGATGCCCAAAAGGTCATCGCGGGACATGCCCGGCTTACGCGGCACACCGGCGGTGACGATGCACACGTCTGCGCCAGCGATGTCGGCGTAATCATTCGTGCCGATCATGGTGGCATCGAATTTTTCGGACGGGCCGGATTCAGCGATGTCGAGCGCTTTGCCCTGCGGGGTCCCTTCGGAGATGTCGAACAAAACGACGTCGCCGAGTTCCTTGATGGCTGCGAGGTGGGCGAGCGTGCCGCCGATTTGACCTGCGCCGATGAGGGCAATCTTGGGTCTGGCCATGGAAAGTCTCCAATCAGTTTGGTGAGATTGGTCGCATGGGTAGCCCTTCACGGGCGTTCACGCAAGGCTGCGCTGCGGCAATGCATTAAGGTTTTCGCTAGCGTTAGCGATAACCACTCTGTAATTTCGAGAAAAATACCCTTTTACCGTCTGGACCTGCCGCATGACGTTTGATCTTCATTTCTTTCTTTTCGCCGTGCCTGCGGTGATTTTTGCAGGTCTGTCAAAGGGCGGATTTGGATCAGCGGCGGCCTTTGCGGCGACCCCGTTTTTGGCGCTGATTCTCACGCCAGGACAGGCGGTTGGCCTGATGTTGCCGCTGTTGATGGTGATGGATGTGACCGCGATCCGGGTGTTTTGGCGCAAATGGGATGGGGTCGTGGCGCGCAGGCTGATCATCGGTGCTGTGCCGGGGATCGTGATTGGGGCCTTGGTGTATGGCATCGCCAAGCCTGAGGTGTTCAAATTTTTGATCGGTCTCGTGGCTGTGGGTTTTGTCGCCTATCAAGGGGCAAAGGCGAAAGGGTGGATTAAGCCGCCAAAGCGCGCCATTGGTCCGTTTGGCGGCACGGTCTGGGGAGCAGTGACGGGGTTCACCAGTTTCATATCCCATGCCGGTGGCCCGCCCGCGGCCGTTTACATGTTGTCACAACGGATGGACAAAACCACCTATCAAGCGACCTCGGTGTTGGTGTTTTGGGCGATTAACCTGATCAAAGTGGTGCCCTATTCCGTCGTTGGGATTTTCACACCCGAGACGCTCAAGGCCGATCTGATGCTCTTTCCCTTTGCCATTCTCGGCGTGTTGATGGGGGCGTGGCTGCACCATAAAATATCGGATCGCTTCTTCTTCGCTCTGGCCTATGTGTTCTTGGTGGTCACCGGACTGAAATTGATTTGGGAGGCTTTGGGGTAACGCGTTTACGCGTCGTCGCCTTTGGCCTGCGCCACCTCGGCGGTTGTTTCAAACGCCTGACCTGAGGCGATGAGGCAGCTCACGCCATTGGGGTGAGTCATCAAAAGCGTCCATGTGCCGGTCTCGGTGGAGGCGAAAAGTTCCACGACACCGCTGTTCGGCGCAAGTCCGATGGATTGGCGGCTTTCGCCATATTGGGTGCCGAGCCGCTCAAGCACTTGATCGCGTTGCCCGCAAGAGTTTTGGGCCGTGGCCGGGGCGGGAAAGGTGAAACATCCAAACGCCCCGATCAGAGCGGCAAGAGAGAGCAGTTTCATCGTCTTATCCTTTTCTTACTGGCGGCGTCCGATGGTGAGGATTGGACATTAAGAGAAAATCATGCGGAAATCCTGCCGCAAGAGCGTTGAAAATATGGTTAAGAGGCCGGGCTGAGAGGTGATTTGTGATCGCCGCAGAACTGTAAGATTTCTGCACTGCGGAAATTTTGACCTTGCATAAAGGTGCGCTTGTGTGGCCTCTTGCGCAACAATATTGCGGAGGAAAAGAATCAATGTCCCAAGTCACCAATCGCCCTTATCGGTCTGCTCTTTACATCCCTGGCTCGAAAGAACGGGCGCTGGAAAAGGCCAAAGGCCTGGCCTGTGACGCGATCTTGTTTGATCTCGAAGACGCAGTCGCCCCCGAGGAAAAAGAAAACGCCCGTGCCCTGCTCAAAGCCACGTTGGCGGCAGGTGGTTATGGCAACCGGGCAAAGATTGTCCGGGTCAACGGCTTTGACACCCAATGGGGCCGTGATGATGTGGCGGCTTTCGTCGGCATGGACATCGACGGTATCCTGTTGCCGAAAGTCGAAAGTGCGGCGATGGTCGAAGCCTTGGCGCAGGCCATTCCAGACGTGCCGCTTTGGGCGATGATGGAAACACCTTTGGGGATGCTGAATGCCGCAGAGATTGCCGCGCATCCGCGCATGGCTGGCTTTGTCATGGGCACCAATGATCTTGCCAAAGAATTGAACACCCGCTTTCGCGCCGACCGCTTGCCGATGATGGGCGGGCTGCATCTGTGCCTCATTGCGGCCAAGGCCTATGGGATTGTGGCACTTGATGGCGTGTACAATGCGTTCAAGGACGAAGAGGGTTTGAAATTTGAATGCGATCAGGGCCGCGACATGGGCTTTGATGGCAAAACCTTGATCCATCCGGCGCAATTGGACGTGGCCAATGCCGCCTTTGCACCCTCGGAGGCGGAGATTGATTTGGCGAAACGTCAGATCGAAGCCTTTGAGGCGGCAGAGGCCGCAGGCGAAGGTGTTGCGGTTGTGGATGGTAAAATCGTGGAGAATCTCCATATCGTAACGGCACGGGCGACCCTCGCCAAAGCTGATGCGATCAAATCAATGGAGTGATCATGACCCTTCTTATTCTCGGGCTGCTGCTGTGGAGCGGCGCCCATCTTTTTAAACGTCTCGCACCTGATGCACGCGCCAAGCTTGGCGACAAGGGCAGGGGGGCTATTGCGATTGCGCTGTTTGCCGCGCTGATCCTGATGGTGCTGGGCTTTCGAAGCTCCGAGACGGTCGATCTTTATGCGCTGCCGTCCTATCTGCGCCATGTGAACAACACGCTGATGATTGTGGCGGTGTTTTTGTTGGCGCTGGGCCATTCCAAAAGCCGTCTGCGTGCCAAAATGCGTCACCCGATGTTGACCTCGGTTGTGGTCTGGGGCGTGGCGCATCTTTTGGTCAATGCTGATGCGGCATCCATCGTACTGTTTGGCGGCATGACTCTTTGGGCCTTGGTGGAAATGGCGCTGATCAACCGAGCGGAGCCGAAACCTGTGCCCTATGCAGGCGGGTCCATGGCCGGTGACATCCGTTTGGTGATCATCAGCCTTGTGGTTTTTGCCGTGATTGCGGGCATCCATATTGCGCTGGGGTACAACCCGTTTGTGGGGACAGTCGCATGAAAGCCTATCGCCTTTTGACCGAGGACGACACATCGGCCTTTTGTCACAAGGTGACAGAGGCATTGAACAAAGGCTGGGCGCTCTACGGATCGCCCTCCTACGCCTATGACGAGAGCACCGGAAAAATGCGCTGTGCGCAGGCGGTGACGAAAGAGGCGGACGGGGACTATAGCCCGGACGTGAAACTGGGAGGACTTTAGGGTGAAAACCAATTCGGGACATTTTTTCGAGGATTATAAGATCGGGCAAGTGATCGAGCACGCTGTGCCGCGCACAATCTCGGGTGGCGAGCGGGCGATGTATCACGCGCTCTACCCGGCGCGTCATGCGCTTTATTCCTCGGATGAATTTGCGGAAAACTGTGGGTTGGACAAAAGCCCGCTGGATGATCTGATCGCCTTCCACGTCGTGTTTGGTAAATCTGTCCCGGATATTTCACTGAATGCTGTCGCCAACCTTGGCTACGCCGAGGGGCGGTGGTTGAAACCGGTTTATCCCGGCGACACGCTACGCTCTGTGTCTGAGGTGATTGGCCTCAAACAGAACTCCAACGGCAAATCCGGTGTCGTCTATGTTCGCACCACCGGGCTCAATCAATTTGATGAGCCGGTGTTGGAATATGTCCGTTGGGTGATGGTGCGCAAACGTGATCTGGACGCGCCTGCGCCCGATACGGTGATCCCGGAGCTGAAGAAAGTTGTTGCGCCCGAGGATTTGAAAATCCCCGAGGGGCTTGATTTCCTGCGCTACAATTTCACGCTGGCGGGGGAGCAGCATCGCTTTGCCGATTATGAGATTGGCGAAAAGATTGATCACGTCGATGGCGTGACGATTGAAGAAGCCGAGCACATGTTGGCGACGCGGCTGTGGCAGAACACCGCCAAAGTGCATTTCGATGCGACCAATCGCGAAGATGGCAAACGTTTGATTTATGGCGGTCATGTGATTTCCATGGCGCGGGCCTTGTCCTTTAACGGGCTGGCCAATGCACAGATGATTGTGGGCCTGAATGGTGGCGCTCATGCCAATCCGTGTTTCACCGGTGACACAGTGCGCGCCTATACCGAAGTGCTTGATAAGGCGGAAACCTCTGCGCCGGGTGTGGGCGCGTTGCGCCTGCGTCTTGTGGCCTACAAACACGGCGCGCCGGAGTTTGCCTATAAGGACGAGGCGGGCAAATATCACCCGGATGTTTTGTTGGATCTGGATTACTGGGCGGTTGTGCCGCTGTGATGTGTCGCAATTCTTAATTTTGTGATCGCAAAAAGGGCCGTGCAGGAGATGCGCGGCCCTTTTTCTATCCTTGCCGCCACCGTGAAGCGGATTCGAGGATTTGCTATGCTGAGTAAAACCCTAAGAAAAATGAATTGCCCCATTTTGTGATCACAGCATAAAATTAGTGATCACAAATGCAAAAATCTAAGGGTGAAATGACAAAATTTAGGCGATGTTAGCGCACTCAACTGATGACTTCACTCCAGAAAGGTATCATACCAAAGCCAACCTATAACTGCACCCATCGTGAAAGGACGTCACCATGGCTGATGTGAACCGCGGCAATCGCCCGCTGTCCCCCTTCATGTTCGTCAAATATTATCGGCTTCAAATGACCGCATTTTCCTCGGTCATGGTTCGGATCACAGGCAACGCGCTGATTGCGGCGTCTTTTCTGTGCGTCTGGTGGCTTCTCGCCGCCGCAACTGGCCCTGAGTATTTCGAATTCGTCGATTGGCTGATCCGCTCTTGGGTCGGTGACATCGTGATGTTCCTGTCCGTTTGGGCGCTTTGGTATCACCTCGGTGGTGGCATCCGGCACCTGATCTGGGATGCGGGCTATTGCCTTGATGTTGACGTGTCCGAAAAAATGGGGTGGGCCATGATCATTGGCGCAACCATCCTGACCGTTCTCACCGCTCTTGTGGTCTAAGGAGGCACCCATGTCATTTCTCACAGATCGCAAACTCGCAGTCGGCCTTGGCGCTGCAAAACACGGCGCAGATCACCACTGGTTCATGATCACCTCTTCGATCGGCCTGTTGGTTCTGATCCCGCTGTTCATCTTCACCTTTGGCTGTGCGCTGGGTGGCACCTATGAAGAGGTGCTGGCCTATTACAGCCGCCCATTCCCCTCCATCGTCGCAGGGCTGACCATCATCGTGTCGATGCTACACATGATGCGCGGCTGGCAAATGATGGTCGAGGATTACACCTCCGGATTTTTCCGCAAGTTCCTCGTGATCGGGATGAACTTCTTCTGCTACGCCTTGATCGCAGCAGGCCTGTTCTCCCTCGTGAAACTCGCGCTGTAAGGAAGACCGATATGACCGCTGCATATGAATACGAAACCCACGACTATGACGTCGTTGTTGTTGGTGCGGGTGGCTCTGGCCTGCGCGCCACATTGGGCATGGCCGAACAAGGTCTGCGCACCGCCTGTGTGACCAAAGTGTTCCCGACCCGCTCCCACACGGTTGCGGCACAGGGTGGCATTGCCGCGTCTCTGTCCAACATGGGGCCGGACAACTGGCAATGGCACATGTTCGACACCGTCAAAGGCTCTGACTGGTTGGGCGATACGGATGCGATGGAATACCTCGCCCGCGAAGCCCCCAAAGCGGTCTATGAGCTTGAGCATTACGGCGTGCCGTTTTCGCGCACCGAAGAAGGCAAGATTTACCAGCGCCCGTTCGGCGGCCACACCACCGAATTTGGCGAAGGCCCGCCCGTGCAGCGCACCTGCGCGGCGGCTGACCGCACCGGCCACGCGATCCTGCACACGCTTTATGGCCAGTCTCTGAAAGAGAAAGCCGAGTTCTACGTCGAATATTTCGCCATCGACCTGATCATGTCCGAAGACGGTCAATGTCAGGGTGTGCTGTGTTGGAAACTCGATGACGGTACCTTCCACGTCTTCAATGCCAAAATGGTGGTTCTGGCGACCGGCGGCTATGGCCGTGCGTTCTTCTCCGCCACTTCCGCACACACCTGTACCGGTGACGGCGGCGGCATGGTGGCGCGGGCGGGGCTTGCGCTTCAGGATATGGAATTCGTTCAGTTCCACCCGACTGGCATCTACGGTTCGGGCTGTTTGATCACCGAAGGCGCACGCGGCGAGGGGGGGTATCTGACCAACTCCGAAGGCGAACGCTTTATGGAACGCTACGCGCCAACCTACAAAGACCTTGCGCCGCGTGACTATGTGTCCCGCTCCATGACAATGGAAATCCGCGAAGGCCGCGGTGTGGGCGAACATAAAGACCACATCTTCCTCAACCTCAGCCACCTTCCGCCGGAAGCTTTGGCCGAACGTCTGCCGGGCATTTCCGAATCTGCGAAAATCTTTGCCGGTGTGGATGTGACCAAAGAACCGATCCCGGTTCTGCCGACGGTGCATTACAACATGGGCGGTATCCCCACCAACTATCACGGTGAGGTTCTCAACCCGACCAAAGACGATCCAACCGCGATCGTTCCGGGCCTGATGGCCGTGGGCGAAGCGGGCTGTGCCTCTGTGCATGGTGCGAACCGTCTGGGGTCCAACTCGCTCATCGACCTCGTGGTCTTTGGCCGTGCCGCCGCGATCCGCGCCGGTGGGATCGTTGATCCGAAAACGCCGAACCCGGAGTTGAACCAGGCCTCCATCGACAAGGCGTTTGATCGCTTTGACAGTCTGCGCCACGCCAATGGCAGCATCGCGACCGCCGAGCTGCGCCTTGAGATGCAGCGCACGATGCAATCTGACGCCGCCGTGTTCCGCACCGACAAAACCCTCAAAGAGGGTGTCGAGAAGATGACCGAAGTCGCCACAAAAATGAACGATCTGAAAGTGACGGATCGCTCCTTGGTGTGGAACTCCGATCTGATGGAAACGTTGGAATTGGCCAACCTGATGCCCAACGCTTTGGCGACCATTCATGGCGCTGAAGCCCGCAAAGAATCCCGTGGGGCGCATGCCCACGAAGATTACCCGGAGCGGGATGACAAAAACTGGCGGATTCACACGATCAGCCGGGTCGAGGGCAACAAGGTTGATCTGAGCTATCGTCCGATCATCGAGACCCCTTTGACCACTGAGGCCGAAGGCGGCATCAGCCTTGCAAAAATCGCGCCCAAAGCGCGGACGTTCTAAGGCGGACGTAGAGCGGTATGGCCCAGATTTTTCCCATAAACGGTTCTGACCCACGGTTGCCCCAACAGGGTGACGGTGGGGCGAACGGTGCGTGTGAAACGACGGGGCCATTGGTCATCCAAATCGGTTTTAACCGCTGCGCGACGTTGACGTTTCATTGCATGATGGAAGCCAACGGCATTCCCGCGCTGCATTGGAAAGAGCCGGACGGGCGGAACATTGCGCGGGTCATGGTCAGCAATATGGCCATGGGGCGCAAGCCTTTGGACGGGTTTGAGGGCATTCGGGTGTTTTCCGATATGGCCTATCTTGATGGCAAAATCATGATTGATGGCGCACGCTTCTTTCGTGCGCTTCATGCCGCCTACCCGGACGCTTACTTTTTGTTCAACACCCGTGACAAAGCGGAGTGGATGTCCTCACGTATGCGCCATGCAAATGGCACATATCTCGCGCGCTGTGCGAAGGTGGCCGGCGTCGATGTGACCGACGTCCCCGCGCTTTGGACACAGATGTATGACCAACACACGGCAGAGGTCGAAAGCTACTTTGCCACGGCCGAGGCACGCTTTTTGCACTTTGATCTCGACTGCGACAGCCCGCAAAAGATCGCGGACTGGCTCGCACCCGACTTTGAACTGAATATGGCCCATTGGGGCCACCACAACCGGAAGACCCGCGCGCGGGCCCACTTAGGCTAGACCGGCCCTGCGCCGCAAGGAGGACTGAAATGGTTCAATTTAACCTTCCCAAGAATTCTAAAATCGTCACAGGTAAGACCTGGCCGAAGCCTGAGGGCGCGACCAATGTCCGTAAGTTTCAGATCTATCGCTGGAACCCGGATGATGAGAAAAACCCAAGCGTTGACACCTATTTCCTCGATATGGATCGGTGTGGCCCGATGGTTTTGGACGCGCTCATCAAGATCAAGAATGAGATCGACCCGACCCTGACCTTCCGCCGCTCTTGCCGCGAGGGCATCTGTGGCTCCTGTGCGATGAACATCGACGGCATCAACACGCTGGCCTGTATTTACGGTCTGGACGAGATCAAGGGCGATGTCCGTATCTTCCCGCTGCCGCATATGTCGGTGGTCAAAGACCTTATCCCCGATCTGACCCATTTCTACGCCCAACACGCGTCGATCATGCCGTGGCTTGAGACCAAGACCAACCGCCCAGCGAAAGAATGGCGTCAGTCGATTGAAGATCGTAAGAAACTCGATGGCCTGTATGAGTGCGTGATGTGCGCGTCTTGCTCCACATCCTGCCCGTCTTACTGGTGGAATGGCGACAAATATCTCGGCCCAGCCGCGTTGCTTCACGCGTACCGCTGGATCATCGACTCGCGCGATGAGGCCACGGGCGAGCGTCTGGACGAGTTGGAAGATCCGTTCAAACTCTATCGCTGCCACACCATCATGAACTGCGCCAAAACCTGTCCGAAAGGGTTGAACCCGGCCAAAGCCATTGCGCATATCAAAAAGCTTATGCTGGAGCGCGCTCACTGAGCACTGCCAAATAGAACACGGAATAATCCCGCCTTTTTGGCGGGATTTTCTTTGACTGCCACCACCTTGTGGTTGCGTCCTTGTGATGGGCTATGAGATCAGGCATTTTTGCGATACCGATTGAACGCGGGAGCGCATTTTTGATTTCGTCAAGCTCCAGAGTGAATGTGTATGAGGATGGGCCCTATGGTGCAGCAGGTCTTTGACATTGATTTTCGCGGTGACGCTTTTATTTTTCCGACCGAAACATCGCCGGACCATATTCGCGCGATCATGCGAAAGTCAGGGAATTTTTATGAAAAACGCCTGTTGGAATTTCTGTGTTCGCGCATGGATGGAGCCACATGGGTGATCGACTGTGGTGCCAATATTGGCAATCACACCATCTTTATGGCCGGGGTTTTACAACGTCATGTTGTGGCGTTTGAGCCAATTCCAAGCAACCTTGGCGCTCTGCGTGCGGCTGTTGCGCTCAATGGTTTGTCACACTCCGTCACGGTTGAACCCTATGCCGTCAGCGACACGGTTGGCCAAGTGACGCTTGGGATGGAATTTGCCGGAAACCCGGGGAGTTTTTCCATTGGCAGTGGTGATCAATCGCATACAGTTTTGGCCGTGACCTTGGATGGGCATTTTCAAAAGGCCGTCCCATCCGGGCGCTTGGGCATTTTGAAAGTCGATGTTGAAGGGCACGAAGAGCATGTGTTGCGCGGAGCGATGGCGTTGATCCAAAACCACCGTCCTATGGTGATTTGTGAGGCGGGGACGATGACGGCGTTTGAGCGAATTGAGGCCCTTCTTGCGCCCATCGGATATCACGCGGCGCGGGTTTTTGGCCGCACCCCCACGGTGGTTTTTGATCGCGTTGAGCGGATTTCGTCCGAGCGCGACAAGATCGTTGAAAAGATTGCACACTATGTATTGCAACACGAGCAAGCGCCCGCTGGATGAGTTGCGGGCGTGTAATACCCTACCCGGACGTGCTGTTTCGGGTGTTGTTTGAGGAAAGTTAAATGCGCAAATCCATCGGGGCAAGGTTCTTGATTGTCGGGCTATTGACGCTGTTGATGTTTATCCCACTGTTTTTTGTCTCCGATATCGTGCAAAGCCGAAAATATTATTCGCAAAACACCCTAAAAGACGTCGGTCGTGAATGGGGCGGGGACCAGGTGATTTCTGGTCCGGTTTTGATCATTCCCGTGCAGGAAACTGTGGATCAAACTCAATCCGAAGAGGTGATTGACCCGGCAACTGGGCTGGTGAAAACCGATGGCAATGGCAATGCGATACTCAAACAGGTCACCCGGCGTGTGACCCTCAATCGTGCCCCGATTTACCTTTATCCAAACCAGTTCGATGTCGATATGCGCACCCAAACCCAAATGCGCCATCGCGGGATTTTCAATGTCCCAGTCTATCAGGCCAAGGTGTCGATGGATTTTGATTTTCCGACGGCGCGCATCGCAGGCGAGGTGGACAAGGATGAGGTCATCCTTTGGGAACAGGCCAGCTTGGCCGTTGATATTTCCAACAACGCGGCGCTGCGCGGCGAGGCGGCGCTGACAATTGATAACAACGATGTGCCACTTGAACCGATTGCCTCCGAGCGAGGTCGTTCCGGGATCACCGCCCAAATTGGCGATCCGCGTGAGCGTGGGTCTTATGCTTTGATGCTGGGGTTGAACGGGGCGCAATCTCTGATGATTGCACCGGTGGGTCGTCAAACGGCGGTCACAATCACCTCAGATTGGCCAAACCCAAGTTTTGATGGGGCGTTTTTACCCGATGGCTCAGAGATTTCTGAGCTCGGATTTTCCGCCAAATGGACCATCCCGCATCTGGCACGTACCCTCCCGCAGGTCACGCGCGACGATTTTACAACGGCGTTGCGCCAATCCATGTCCTTTGGGGTGCAATTCATCGAACCCAATGATTTTTATCAAAAATCTTACCGCGCGGCCAATTACGCCATCCTGTTTATCGCCCTGACATTTCTCACGATTTTGTTGGTTGAAAAGGGCGCAGACCGCCCCGCACACCCGGTTCAATATATTCTTGTCGGCCTGGCACAGTCGATTTTTGTTTTGCTGATGGTGGCCTATGCCGAACAGATCGGCTTTGCGTCGGCCTATGCGCTCTCCGCCGGGGCGACGATTGGGCTTTTGATCTTTTTTGGCTCTTTCGGGCTTAACCTTGGCAAGCGCACATCGGTGCTTGGGGTGATGTTGCTGGTGCTCTATGCGGTGCTGTACCTGATCCTGCGGTCTGCGGATTATGCGTTGCTTGCGGGCGCGACCTTGGCCTTTGCGGCCTTGGCTGCGACGATGTACTTTACCCGCAACGAGGACTGGTATGGCCCGGAGGGAGCGACGCTTTGGGCGCGTAAATCCAAAGCCGCACCGTCTGTGCCCCCGTCTGTGCCCCCGTCTGTGCCCCCGGCCGAGGCCCCGGCAAAGCCCCCCAGGTAACCCATATGTGAGCCCGCCGCTGTTTTCCTTGCGGTGGGCCAACGTAAAGGCAGATATGCTTGTCCTCGCTCCCCTCCTGATCATTGGTCTCTATGTGGCCATGTATATCCTGCGCACGGAGAAAACCGGTGCGTGCAAATGGCGGCAAGTGAGCAAGGACGCGGAGGGTGTGGATTGGGCGTGTCCGGTTTGTGGCGCGAGCGCGCGCACGGTTGCGGGGGAACCAAAGCACTGTGGGGGGCAGGTGCCGAAGCTCTGATTTTGTTGTTAGATTATGGTTTACACATCGTTAAAAATTTCTGCATTGCAGCAATCGCATGGCGAGTATGCGTGTTTTAGGGGCTGTATTGCGCCGCTCTGCGGCATATTTCAACAGCAAGGGAGGGCCACCCGGCGCATCTGCGCACGGACCCTTATTGGAGTATCGACTATGACCTTGCACGATGTTGCACTGACCGCAAAAGACACTGCAGACTCGGCGATGAAAGTCACGGAGTGGCTTGAATATTACGCTCCGGCCACACCGGCTGCGCAATCGAGCGAGCAAATCGTTCCAAGTAAACTTGCCGTTTTGGATCAGATGTACGCCTATTACGCCGACTGATGTCTGCCCCCACAGAATTCAAAAAGCCCCGCACAGGATGCGGGGCTTTTTCATGTTTGGCACTTGGTGACGCTGACAGACATATCAATGATGCGGGCGTTCCGCCATAAACCCGTGAAACAGGTTTATGGCAGAACGCTTTAGCAATAGCGCTCAACGCCGACCATTTGCACGTCTGAGTAGCGGTCACCATGGGCCCAGCCCACGGGCAGAACCTCTTCAATGTCCCAGAGGTCGTCCTCGGACAGAGAAATCGACGTGGCACCGACCCATTCGGCCAAATGCGCGGCGGTGCGGGTGCCGGGGATGGGCATCATATGATCGCCCTGATGCAGCACCCAAGCCAGTGCCAAAGCCGATGTGGTCACGCCTTTATTGGCAGCAAAGCTGCGGAAGGCGCGGACATGGTCCATATTGGCGGACCAATTTGGCTCCATAAAGCGCGGGTTCACCTTGCGGAAATCATGGGCTTCGAAAGTGGGCGGATCGAGGTCGACATCGCCCAACACCCCGCGTCCCAAAGGCGAAAACGGGATAAAGGCGATACCGAGGTCTTCGCAAGTCTGAATGACGCCCAATTCCGGCTGACGCGACCAAAGCGAATATTCGTTTTGCACCGCCCGGACCGGCACCACGCGATGTGCGCGCTGAATGGTTGAAGGCGCGACCTCAGAGAGGCCCCAGGCGTCAATCAACCCCTCTTCGATCAACCGGCCCATGGTTTCGGCCACCTCTTCGATGGGGCGTTCCTGTTCACGGCGGTGGATATAATAAAGCTCAACCTTGTCGCGGTTCAGTTTCTCAAGCGAGCTTTCAAGTTCGGCACGGATGTAATCCGCCTCATTGGAAAAGCCGCGCGGCGGTCCGGGCACGATGCCGACCTTGGTGGCGAGTGTCACTTTTGCTTGGGTTTCTTTCAAATACTGCCCGACAATGCGCTCAGAGCGCCCCATGCCGTAGATATTGGCGGTGTCCCAAAAGTCGATGCCAGCGGCCTCGACTGCGGCCAAAGTTTCAAGGCTGGTGTCATCATCCGCGGGACCAAAAAAGCCCGCAAAGCTCATACAGCCAAATCCGATGGCGCTGACCATCGGACCATCTGTTCCGAGTTGGCGTTTAGGGATGGACATCAACGTCCTCCTTATCTTCTGATCTGATGGGAAAGGGCCACCCGTCTGGGCAGCCCTTGAACAGGTAGGGTGCAGGTGCAGAAAAACAAGCCGCAGACCTTAAAGTTCTACGCAAACGCCGCCTCGAGTGCGATTTCGACCATGTCGCCAAAGCTGCGCTCGCGGTCCTTTGAGGGCAGGGCCTCATGGGTCAGCAAATGATCCGAAACGGTCATGATACCAAGCGCGCGCACGCCATGACGGGCGGCGAGATTATACAGCTCTGCGGCCTCCATTTCGACACCCAAGATACCGTGACGCACCATGATTTCGGTCAGGTCGGGCCGCTCGTCATAAAACACGTCAGAGGAATAAATCCCGCCAACATGCACGCCAGTGTCTTTGGTGCGCGCGGCGGCGACAGCGGCCTCAAGCAAGCCATAATCGGCACACGGCGCGAAGTTCAGTTCTTTGAAAATCCCGCGAGACGGGGTTGAGAGCGTGGTCGCGGTCATCGCGATCACCACGTCACGCACTTTGATATGATGCTGCATCGCGCCACATGACCCGATACGGATCAGGGTTTTTGCACCATATTCAGTGATCAACTCATTGGCGTAGATCGACAGAGACGGCATGCCCATGCCGGAGCCGTGAATGGTGACACGGTTGCCTTTATAGGTGCCGGTAAAGCCCAACATGCCGCGCACTTCGTTGATCAAAACGGCGTCATCTAGAAAATTCTCAGCCGCCCATTTGGCGCGGTACGGATCGCCTGGCATCAAAACGGTTTCGGCAATCTCTCCGGGCTTGGCGGCAATATGGGGGGTCGGCATCGGGGCACCTCTTTGTTTGAGTTGCCCCGACTATAGCTTTGATTTTCGTGGGGACCAGCCTTACTCGGCGGCCTCAGACGCGGGATCAACCAAACCGACGATGTCGAACATGATACGGTTGAGTTCGAAATCTTTCGGGGTGTAGACGCGGGCGATGCCCATCGCCAAAAGCGCCTTTTCATCCGCTTCGGGAATAATGCCCCCCACGACCACCGGGATGTGCCCGAGACCAGCCTCTTGCATCCGTTCCATCAAGTCCGCCATCAACGGCATATGCGACCCCGACAGGATCGACAGGCCGACGACATGCGCCTCATCACGCCCCGCCGCTTCGACAATCTCAGAGGGCGTCAGGCGGATGCCCTCATAGGTGATGTCCATTCCCGCATCGCGGGCGCGGGCGGCAATTTGTTCGGCGCCGTTGGAGTGGCCGTCAAGACCGGGTTTGCCGACGAGGAATTTGAGTTTACGGCCCAGAGAGGTCGACACGCGTGCGACCTCGTCGCGGATTTCGTCCAGGCCTTCGGTGCGGTTCGACGGGTTCACGGACACCCCGGTCGGGCCACGGTACTGGCCAAAGGCCGCACGCACCATGTCCCCCCATTCGCCCGTCGTTGCCCCGGCTTTCGCGGCCTCAATCGAGGCGGGCATGATATTGACGCCAGATTTCGCCGCCTCGCGCAATTTGGTCAGCGCGGCTTGCACGGCGACCTCGTTGCGCGACTGCCGCCACTCTTGTAAACGCCCGATTTGATCGGCTTCGGCCTCTGGGTCGGATTTCATGATCGAACCATCGCCAGTGGTCAGTGGCGACGGTTCGCCCACGGTCCAGCGGTTCACCCCGACGACAACGGTCTCGCCGCCTTCGATTTTGGAAATACGCTCGGCGTTGCTTTCGACCAGACGCGATTTCATATATTCAATCGCCTCAATCGCGCCGCCCATGCCGTCCAGCGTGTCAAGTTCGGCGCGTGCGCCCGCTTTCAACTCGCTCACCTTACGGTCCACGGCGGGGTTGTTGTCGAACAGGTCGTCATATTCCAACAGGTCGGTCTCATAGGCCAAGATTTGTTGCATCCGCAGCGACCACTGCTGATCAAAGGGGCGCGGCAGGCCAAGCGCCTCGTTCCATGCCGGCAATTGCACGGCGCGGGCGCGGGCGTTTTTGGACAGGGTCACGGCAAGCATTTCGATCAGAATGCGGTAGACGTTGTTTTCTGGCTGCTGCTCGGTGAGGCCCAATGAGTTGACCTGAACGCCGTAGCGGAAGCGGCGGAATTTCGGGTCTTCAACGCCGTAGCGCTCACGGGTGATCTCGTCCCACAGCTCGACAAAGGCGCGCATTTTGCACAGTTCGGTGACAAAGCGGATGCCCGCGTTCACAAAAAACGAAATCCGCCCGACCATTTCCGGGAAGGCCTCGGCGGGCACTTTTTCTTTCAGGTCGTCCAAAACGGCGATGGCGGTGGCGAGCGCAAAAGCCAGTTCCTGTTCCGGCGTCGCACCTGCCTCTTGCAGGTGATAGGAACAGATGTTCATCGGGTTCCATTTTGGCAGGTACTCGCGCGTATAGGCGGCGACATCGGTGATCATCCGCAGCGATGGGCGTGGCGGGCAAACATATGTGCCGCGCGACAGGTATTCTTTGATGATGTCGTTTTGAACCGTGCCCTGAAGTTTCGACACATCCGCGCCTTGCTCCTCAGCCGCGGCGATATACAGCGCCAACAACCATGGGGCCGTGGCGTTGATCGTCATCGAAGTGTTCATCTGCTCCAGCGGGATGTCTTTGAACAACATCCGCATGTCGCCCAAATGCGCCACTGGCACGCCGACTTTGCCGACTTCACCTTTGGCGAGCTCATGGTCGCTGTCATAGCCGGTCTGAGTGGGCAGATCGAAAGCCACGGACAGGCCGGTCTGACCTTTGGACAGGTTGGTGCGGTAGAGCGCGTTGGACGCTTTCGCCGTCGAATGGCCCGCATAGGTGCGGAAGAGCCAGGGTTTATCCTTTTTCGTATCAGTCATGGCGGGCCTCGTCAGCTTTGACATCTTTCGATGGGCAATAATATTTCTCAGAAGCGTTTATGCGTGGAATAATGTGCCAATGTCAATTCGCCGCGATGCGGCAGGGCGCGAAAAGAGGCTGTTTTCTTAGTGACGTAAGGATATCGTCTCGCCTTTTGGTCGTAGGCTGCCTTGTTTTTGTAGGAAATTTTTCAAAATGCTGCATTCGCTCGGTTATAAAATTTCAAAAAATGCTGCATCAGCATTGCATAATTACTTTTCAAATCGTATCTAGGAGGCAGAGAGCCCGCGATTCTGCATTGCGGCGCAGGGCGGGGCCCTTTCAATGATGCCCGATGGTGTCGTCAAAAGGGCCCCAAACAACACAGATAAAGATGAGGCCTTGGGGAAACCCGGCCCCGAAGATATGGAGGACTGAAGATGGCGCTTGATACAAAGCTGACGACCTACACAGCCGAAGAAAAAGATCTCTATGAGGTCGGTGAGATGCCTCCCATGGGCTATGTTCCAGCGAAAATGTACGCTTGGGCGATCCGCCGCGAACGTCATGGCGAACCAGAAACCTCCTTTAAACAAGAAGTCGTTGAGACACCGGCACTTGAGCCTCATGAAGTGCTTGTGCTCGTGATGGCGGCTGGCGTGAACTACAATGGCGTTTGGGCGGGGCTCGGCGTGCCGATCTCGCCGTTCGACGGCCACGGCGCAGACTACCACATCGCGGGTTCCGATGCGTCCGGCATCGTTTGGGCGGTTGGCTCTGCGGTGAAAAATTGGAAAGTCGGCGATGAGGTTGTGATCCATTGCAACCAAGACGACGGCGACGACGAAGAGTGCAACGGCGGCGATCCAATGTATTCCCCGTCCCAGCGGATTTGGGGCTATGAAACCCCGGACGGCTCCTTCGCGCAATTCACCCGCGTTCAAGCGCAACAGCTTTTGCCGCGTCCGACCCACCTGACGTGGGAAGAAAGCGCCTGCTACACGCTGACGCTGGCTACCGCGTATCGGATGCTCTTTGGCCACCCGCCGCATGAGTTGAAACCGGGCATGAACGTTTTGGTTTGGGGTGCGTCTGGCGGTCTGGGCACCTATGCGATCCAATTGATCACGGCTGCGGGCGCGAATGCCATCGGCGTGATCTCGGACGAAAGCAAACGCGATTTCGTTATGGGGCTGGGCGCAAAAGGCGTGATCAACCGCAAAGATTTCAACTGCTGGGGGCAACTCCCGACAGTGAACACGCCTGAGTATAACACCTGGTTCAATGAGGCGCGGAAATTCGGCAAAGCGATCTGGGACATCACCGGCAAAGGCAAAAACGTCGATATCGTGTTTGAACACCCCGGCGAGAGCACCTTCCCGGTCTCCAGTTTCGTCTGTAAAAAAGGCGGGATGGTTGTGATCTGTGCCGGGACCACCGGCTACAACCTGACCTTTGACGTGCGTTATATCTGGATGCACCAAAAGCGTTTGCAGGGCTCGCATTTCGCCCATCTCAAACAAGCGGCTGCCGCCAACCTGATGATGATCGAAAAGCGGATTCATCCGTTCCTCTCTGAAACGTTCACTTGGGACGAGATCCCCGCAGCACACATGAAAATGCTGCGCAACGAACATAAGCCGGGCAACATGTCTGTGCTGGTGCAAGCGCCAACAACCGGCCTTCACACGTTGCAAGACGTGATCGACGCGGGCAAATAAGACCTTTGCGCTGACCTGAATGGTTCAATGTCCCGCCCTTCTTTCGAGGGGCGGGATTTTATTTGGGAGCGTCGTTCCGGCCAATCGCGACGACCCAAATGAGGTCGACGTCCGCAGACCTATGATCCCCCCTCCTAACGTCACGCATGTAAGCGGCGCGTCCGCTCCTGTTCTGACGAAATGACAGAGATGATTGTGGATCTGGGGGGGCTGCCGCCAAATTTGGAAGTGCTCCCATTTTGAGTGGATTTTTTCGATTTTTTATTCGGAAGACTTCAACCCTAGATTGATATTTCCCACTGGCCCTGCGAATCCCCGTGCGTTGGAGTTTCGCATCGAGTTTTGCAACTTACAAGTCATGGAAAATAAACGAAATATTATAATTCAATACGTTATAGTAAGCCGCCTCCCTATTTATGGGGAGGCGATTTTCGCGAATTTCAAAATGCAAAAACACTGTCTAGGGTTGAAACTGCAACCACTTTGATAACCGAAAGAGGGTTTACATGCGCAACGATTGGATACTTGATGTACTTACAGACCTGCGGACGTTTGCGGAGCAGAATGGCCTGACAGCAAGTGCTGAGCAGTTGGGCGATGCCTGCCTCGTCGTCGCGGCGGAGCTCTCTAACGTGAGCCCGGAGTCGGAACAGGTGGGGGTGCATGACGGCGGATTTGCAAGACTTTCTGGAGGATATCCAGCAAGTTGAAACGTTCGAAGACTTTCAAAGTGCAACGGAGAATTTGCGCGACCTCCTAGCGATTTCCCATGTGGTTTACCATTGGGTCAATAGCGTTGGGGAAAGGTTTGGTGCTGGCACATATTCCTCCGAATGGGTCGACCGCTACCTTGAAAAAGACTACCTGCGCATGGACCCGGTGATTTTCGGATGTTTCCAACGGTTCACTCCTGTCAACTGGAAGAAACTGGATTGGTCCTCAAAAGCCGCTAAGGCCTTTTTTCGCGATGCACTTGATTACGGGGTCGGGAACCAAGGCTACACCATTCCGATCCGCGGCCCAAATGGTCAATTTGCTCTGTTCACCTTAAACCACTCGGCCACGGATGAGGACTGGGATCATCTTATTTCCCGCACCCAAAGAGATCTCGTTGTTGTGGCTCATGAGTTCAATAAAAAAGCTTTGGCCTTTGAGGCCGTAGATGAAAGCCAGTCAACCCCTGCGCTCTCGCCTCGGGAATTGTCCGCGATCACCCATATCGCCAAAGGGCTGAGCCGGGCGCAGGCGGCGGCGGAACTTGGAATTTCTGAGCATACGCTACGGGTCTATATCGAATCGGCGCGCCACAAACTCGGCGCGTTGAATACGACTCACGCGGTTGCGCGGGCCCTTTCGATGGGTGTGATCATCGTCTAACTGGCTCAATCAAGGGTGGTTTGAGCGGTAAAATGCACAAAAAGCAAGCATAGAACACAAGGTGAACATATGTCGCACCCTGCGTACGCTTTGGATAGGTTATGGTTAACACTTGGACCGTAGCGTCCTCTCCAGTTGACGGAGACAGGAGCACCCACCCTATGTTGCGCTATATTTACGGCGATGACCTTCACCATTTTCCGCGTTTGCGCGATACGATGTTTCGTGATCGCGCCGATCAATTCAAAAATCGTCTCGGTTGGGACGTGCATGTGAACGAGGCTGGCGAAGAACGCGACGAATACGATGACATCAATCCCCTCTACGTGATTTGGCAAAAAGCGGACGGCTCCCACGGTGGGTCGATGCGATTTTTGCCGACCACGGGCGATACGATGGTCAACGACCATTTTTCTCACCTCACGGACGGCGTGCGTATTGAAAGCCCGTTCATATGGGAATGTACCCGGTTTTGTCTCGCCCCCGGTGCGGATCGCCGGGTGACCGCCGCACTGACCTTGGCGGCGGGCGAGATCATGGAGGAATTCCAACTCAAACATTTCGTCGGTGTCTTTGACCCACGGATGGAGCGGATTTATTCCCTCATGGGTCTCGTCCCGGATGTGCTGGGCCGTGTCGGCGAAGGGCGTGACACCATTGGTGTTGGTTTGTGGGAGATGCGCGAAGAAATTTTTGCGCCCACATTGGCGCGCGCCGGGATTGATCGAGCGATTTCAAAACGTTGGTTCCACGCCGCCTTTGATCACCGGCACTGGGATGACATGCGTGCCATCGCCTAAAGCTTTCCCTCTGGTGTCCTCGACGGCGGGTCTTTAAAGCGTATTTCCTCACGCCTGAGACTGGTGAGAGGAGATACGCATGGGCCATTTCGATCTTTTGCGCGTTTCAATCTTAATCTTTGATTCAGCTTTGTCTCGAAACGCTTTAGGGTCGCCGCCATGACTGGAACCGCGCTTACATTCTCCGACGATCAGGCCGAGGCCTATGACGCCATCAGCGCCGTGCTGAAACAGGTGGGGGTTGATCTTGAGGATGGGGTGATTGTGCCCATGGCCTCAACGGACACGCAAATCCGCGCGGTGATCGGCAAGGCGGGATCGGGCAAAACCCTCCTGCTTGCGGAGCTGTACAAGGCGCTGGATGAGGCGGGGGTTGATATCGTGTCCGGCGATTGGGAAGGTCGCAAGAAAAAGGACCGCCGCACCCTGGCGATCTTGGCGCCGACCAACAAAGCGGCGTCGGTGTTGCGCACCCGTGGCGTGCCCGCGACCACCATCCACCGCATTCTCTACACCCCTGTCTATGATCCGGAATATGAGAAAATCGCCGAATGGCTGGCGGGCAATGGTGAGCGCCCGGATGTCGAGGCTCTCTCGGTTGAGGGGCTGACAGATGAGGCCTTGGATCGGGCCTATGCCTTTTACCAAACTCACAAATCCATCCCCGGCGCTTTGGCCGCCGCCGGTCTGCGCGGCTCTGATTTTATCACCGGATGGAAACGCCGCGAAGATCCGCTCGACATCGGGTTCGTCGATGAAAGCTCAATGTTGGATAAACGCCAACTTGATGATCTCAAAGAGATTTTCCCAACGCTTGTGCTGTTCGGTGACCCGGCGCAGTTGGCGCCGGTCAATCAAGCCGGTGAGATGGTGTTTGAAACGCTGGGCGAGGAAAACACCCATGTGTTGCACCGCATCCACCGTCAAACCCAAGACAACCCAATCCTCGATCTGGCCCATGCTTTGGCCGATCCGCAGCTTGGATTTGACCAGTTTGATCGTATGATCCAAGAGGCCGCAGCCCGCGACGAGCGTGTGGTCTATGCCAGTCGGGTGGAAAGCGACCTGATGGCGCGCTCGCCCGTGCTGGTCTGGCGCAATGCCACTCGCATCCGGCTGATCCAAGCGTTCCGCAATGTCCATGGCGCACCCGTTGACGCCTTGTTGCCCGGCGAACCTTTGATCTGTGATGGGATCGAATTGCCAGCGAAACACCGTAAAAAGCGGCTCGATCTTGAGGCGCGTGGCCTGATCAAAGGCGCGCAGGTTGTCTACCTCGGCCCGGGGCGCAAACCAGGCTTTTCACGATTGCATGTGATTGGTGCGGAGGACCCGAATATTTCAGCGGCCTCCATCGTTAAAATCGAAATTCCCGATGAAGAAGAACCGTTTATCCCTTTTGCCGCCCGCATGGGGGCCGCATTTTTGCATGGGGCCGCAGTCACGATTCACAAGGCGCAGGGCTCGCAATGGGACAGCGTTCAGGTCTTTGCCCCCGACATCATGGCGGCTGCGCGGGCGGGTCGGATGGAGGCGGGGATACCGCTTTGGAAACGGCTGACCTATGTTGCCATCACCCGCGCCGAAACGCGATTGTTGTGGGTGACGATGGCGCGATTGGCAAAGCCGACAGCGCCGTTGTCTGTTGCGGATTTGACCGCCAAAGAGGCGGCGCCTTTGACGCTTGAGGCACAGGCCGACGGGATGTTGTGATCAACGCCGAAGGATGCGAAACGCGGCTGAGGCGCCCCACCCAAACAGCCCAGCAATCGCCAAAGCCATCACGCCATAGATCAACGCATGTTGATAGGCGAGACTATAAAGCCAGCGCTCAATCCCAACTTTTTGCACATTGATCGTTGTGCTATAACTGTCGATCACCTCTCCACCGCGCAGCAAAAAAATCCGCGTGGTGTAGCCGCCTTCCACGATATTGGAGGGCAGGGTGATCGAGGTTTGAAACAACGTGTCTTCGCTCAGAGTGACCGCGCCTTCCCGGGTGCGGTACAGATCATCCGCCTTGCGCAGCCGGATCAAGGCCTCGCGGGCAGGAAGTCCACGCATCCCGGGCAAAATCCGTTTGTCGGCGGTGATTTTCCAAAGACTGTCGGTCAGAGGCGGCAAAATATCGGCCAACTCCCGTGTCGAGGTGACCGTGTAAAAGGTCGGCGTATGGCCAATCACCTGCGCCTCGACATTGATCCAAATGCCAAAACGGCGATCTTTGCGGCGGATGGTTTCGACCTTTTCTGGCCCTGCGACGGTGATGATGACATCGAGCGGGTCATCTTGCGGTGTCGGTTGGTCGCGTTTGACCGCGCCAAAAATCAGAATTTCAGATCCGTCAAAATTGGCCGTGATGGAAATCCGGCTTTGGCTGAGCGCGGCGACGACTTGTTCCGCCTGACCCAGACCGGGCAGGACCAACAGTCCAAACAGCAGGGCAAAAACACGCGTCATCATGTCCCCAGCGAGTAGAGTTCTTTGGGCGGCAATAACAGATCGAAACCCAGTTTGAGACAGACGGCCAGCACCAAAAGCGCGAGCAAAATCCGCAATTGTTCGGCTTTCATTTTTAGCCCGATTTGTGTGCCGATCTGGGCCCCAATGACGCCCCCAACAAGCAACAAAAACGCCAAAAGCACGTCCACCGTATGGTTGGTATAGGCGTGTAGTAAGGTGGTGAAGCCTGCGGTGAAAATGATCTGAAACAGCGAGGTGCCGATCACAACTTTGGTCGGCATTCCAAGCAGATAGATCATCGCAGGCACCATGATGAACCCGCCGCCGACGCCCATAACGGCCCCCAACATACCCACCATGACACCCACTGCAATTGGCGGGATGGCAGAGATATAAAGCCCGGAGGCGCGGAATTTCATCTTTAGCGGAAGGTTGTGAACCCAGAGGTGTTTTTTGCGTTCCGGTCGTCCGCCGGGGCGACCTCTGGCCCGTTTGATGGCGCGAATGGATTCGATCAGCATCAAAAAGCCAATGATGCCCAAAAACACCACGTAACAGAGGGTCACAAGCAAATCGACCTGGCCCATGGCTTTGAGCATGTTGAAGATCTGAATGCCGATGGCGGAGCCGACAAGGCCGCCGCCCAACAGCACAAACCCCATCTTCAAATCCACCGTCTTGCGTTTGAAATGGGCAAGCACACCCGAGACCGATGAGGCGACAATTTGATTGGCGGAGGTGGCCACCGCCACAGCGGGTGGGATGCCGACAAAGAACAACAGTGGCGTGATCAAAAATCCGCCACCGACGCCAAACATGCCCGACAACACGCCCACGATCCCGCCAATGCCGAGTAGGGTGAAGGCATTCACCGAAACTTCTGCGATAGGGAGAAATATTTGCATGAGGGACTTTCGCGACGTCTTTCTTCAGCAATGCAGTGATTTGTCGCGCGCGTCAAATGATCCGCTGCGTTTGAGACACAAAAGCGGACCCGAGGGCCCGCTTTGCGTCATTTTCTAGGTGGCTTATCGCTCTTTGACATAGGGCGTGCCGCCCGCGCGTGGCGGAATGGCTTTGCCCACAAAGCCCGCCAAAATGATCACCGTCAGGATGTAGGGCAGGGCCTGCATGAACTGCACCGGGATGGTGAAATCGCCCATGGTGATGGATTGGTAGCGATTGCCGATGGCCTCCAACAGCCCAAACAACATCGTGGCGGAGAGTGCATACCACGGTCGCCATTTGGCAAAAATCAAGGCCGCCAAGGCGATGTAGCCGCGTCCCGCCGACATGTCTTTGACGAAACCCGCCGCGAGAGAGGCAAGATAGGTCCCGGCCATGCCGCACAACACGCCTGCGATGACCAGCGCCGCAAAGCGCAGTCTCACCACCGACACGCCCGCCGTATCGACGGCGGAGGGGTTTTCCCCCACTGCGCGCAGACGTAGACCAAAGCGGGTGCGATAGAGCACCCACCACGACAATGGCACGGCAAGCAGCGCCATATAGGTCAGCGCAGTGTGGCCCGAAATCAACTCGTTGTAGAGCGGGCCAATGAAGGGCACATCGGCCAAAGCATCGGAAAACGGCAGGTTCCATTCGCCAAATCGCGCATCCGTGGGCAGCGAGGGCGTGCGCCCGCCAAGTTTAAACCAACTTTGGCCCACGACAACGGTCAGACCGGCGGCCAGAAAGTTCAGCGCCACGCCGGAGATCAGTTGATCGCCTTTGAAAGTGATCGAGGCCAATCCGTGGATCATGGAAAACGCCAAAGACCCGGCCACGCCCGCCAAAAGCCCGATCCAAATCGACCCGGTGACCGAGGCCGCAGCCCCGGCCAAAAAGGCCGCAGCCAAGAGTTTGCCCTCAAGCCCGATGTCAACGACACCCGCGCGTTCGGAAAACAGCCCGGCCAGACAGGTCAAAAGCAAAGGTGTGGCTAGGCGCACTGTGCTGTCGAGGATTTGGATGATCGTGAGATAGTCCATGCTCACGCCTCCTTTTTCTTGTTGAGGGCGATGAACAGTTTTTCAAGCGGCGCGCGCACCATATTGTCGAGCGCGCCGGTGAACATGATCACCAAGGCCTGAATGACCACGACCAATTCGCGCGGGATCGATTCCCAGAATGATAACTCGCCGCCGCCTTGGTACAAAAAGCCAAAGAGCAGTGCCGCCAAGACGATCCCGATCGGGTGGTTGCGGCCCATCAAGGCCACCGCGATGCCGATAAAACCCGCGCCCTCGACCGCGTTGTCGATCAACCGTTCGGCCTCGCCCATCACGTTGTTGATCGCCATCAGGCCGGACAAGGCACCCGAGATCAGCATGGCGATGACGACGATGCGCACCGGGTTGATGCCCGCATATTTCGCGGCCGTTTGCGATTGGCCATAGGCGCGGATTTCATAGCCGAGCCGGGTGCGCCAGATCAGGAAATAAAACCCCACAGCGGCCAAAAGTGCGATCAGGAAGGACACGTTGACGGGGGCGTTTTTGTTAAACTCGATGCCAAAGGGCGCCAACATTTCATGGAAAGTCGGCAAATGCGCCCCAGCCCCAAAACGCGCGCTTTCAGTTGACATAGACCCCGGAACTTTGAGGTAATTCAACAGGATATAGCCAATCAATGCGGAGCCGATAAAGTTGAACATGATGGTGGTGATGACGATATGGCTGCCGCGCTTGGCCTGAAGATAGGCGGGGATAAACGCCCAAGCTGCACCAAACACAGCGCCGCCGATCATCGCCGCAGGCAGGGCAATGGCCCAATGCGGCCAGGGCACATAAAGGCACACAAGCGCCACGCCCAAACCGCCCAACGCGGCCTGGCCTTCAGAGCCGATGTTGAACAAACGGGCGTGATAGGCGACGGCGACCGAGAGGCCGGTGAAGATGAAATTGGTGGTGTAATAAAGCGTGTAGCCGATGCCGTTTGAGCTACCAAAAGCGCCTTGCACCATGGTTTTGAGTGCCACCACCGGGTCTTTGCCGATGGCCATGATCACCAGCCCCGAAAGCAAGAAGGCCAAGAGGATTGAGATCAGCGGAATGAGGACGGCGTCCGCCCATTTTGGCATTTTATTCATTGACCAGCCTCCCCCGATTTTTCTTCGGCAATCCCGGCCATCATCAGGCCAAGCTCGCCTTCATTGGTCTCAGAAGGCAGGCGTTCGCCCATGATTTTGCCATCAAACATCACCGCAATTCGGTCACTCAGCGAGAGGATTTCATCCAATTCGACCGAGACCAAAAGGATGGCTTTGCCCGCATCGCGCAGATGTACGATCTGTTGGTGAATGAATTCGATGGCGCCAATATCGACGCCGCGCGTCGGCTGACCGATCAACAACAGGTCGGGGTTGCGCTCGATCTCGCGCGCCAACACGATTTTTTGCTGGTTGCCGCCAGAAAAACTTTTGGCCTCCAGCTTGGGGTTCGGCGGGCGCACGTCGAATTTGGTCATACTCTCTTGGGTCATCGCCTTGATCCCGGCGTTGTCCATCAAAAAGCGATTTTTCTGGTATTCAGGGGCGTGGTGGTAGCCAAACACCATGTTTTCCCAGGCTGCAAATTCAAGGATCAGGCCTTCGTCATGCCGGTCCTCTGGCACATGCGAAATCCCACGGGCGCGGCGGGACTGGCCGTCTGAGTTTTTGCCGGTGAGGTCGATTTCTTCGCCATTCAAACGGATCGTGCCGGTGCCGTTTTTATAGCCGCCAAGGACTTCCAAAAGCTCGGTTTGGCCATTGCCAGCCACACCACAAATCCCAAGAATTTCACCAGCACGGACATGCAAATCAATGCCTTTGACCCGCTCCACACCCTGCTCATCAATAACATGCAGGTTTTCAATTTCCAAAATCTGCGCGCCCGGTGCGGCGGGCTTTTTCTCAACATGAAGCAAGACTTTGCGACCGACCATCAGCTCAGCCAGATCTTCGGGGGTGGTCTCGGCCGTTTGTACCGTTGCGGTCATCTCGCCTCGGCGCATCACGGACACCGTGTCGGTGATCTCCATGATTTCGCGCAACTTATGGGTGATCAAGATGATGGTTTTGCCCTGCTCTTTGAGCCCTTCGAGAATGCGGAACAAATGGTTCGCCTCGGCTGGGGTCAACACCCCAGTGGGTTCGTCCAAAATCAGGATGTCGGCTTGACGATAGAGCGCTTTGAGGATCTCAACCCGTTGCTGGTGGCCCACAGAGAGATCTTCGATCAAAGCATCTGGATCGACTGAAAGTTGATATTCATCAGAGAGTTGCTTTAAAAGTTTGCGGGCTTTCGCCAGCGAGGGTTTGAGCAATCCCCCGTCTTCCGCACCCAGAACGACATTTTCGAGCACGGTGAAATTTTCGACCAGTTTAAAGTGCTGGAACACCATGCCGATGCCCGCCGAAATCGCGGCCTGGCTGTCGGCAATCTGGACCTCTTGGCCCTTGATGTGGATGGTCCCCGCATCGGCTTTGTAAAAGCCATAGAGGATCGACATCAGCGTGGATTTCCCCGCGCCGTTTTCGCCGATGATACCGTGGACCGTGCCTTTTTTGACCGTGATCGAGATGTCCTTATTGGCCTGAACCGGGCCAAAGGCTTTGGAAATCCCGCGCAGTTCAATCGCTGGCGCGTCAATGGGGGCGGAGGAAGCGGTGGGGGCGGCAGTTGCCTGCCGCCCCGCTTCAGACTGGACGCTCATGCGACAGCTGCCCTTAAAACGCCGGGCAGGATTCGTCGGACATGTAGTCGTGCACCACAACTTCGCCGGAGATGATTTTCGCGGTGGCGTCGTCGATGGCCGCTTTCATTTCAGGCGTGATCAAAGCGGCGTTGTATTCATCCATGGCAACCGCAACACCGTCGTTGGACAGGCCCATCACGTTGATGCCGGTTTCAAGGTTTTCGCCTTGCGTAAAGGCATCGAAGACAGCGTTGTCGACGCGTTTGACCATAGAGGTCAAAACCGAGCCGGGCTGGAGATAGTTTTGGTTGCTGTCGACGCCGATGGAGAGCATGCCCTCATCAGCTGCGGTTTGCAGAACACCAAGACCGGTGCCGCCAGCCGCCGCGAACACAACTTCAGAGCCCGCAGATTTTTGCGCGCGGGTCAATTCGCCGCCCTTCACCGGATCGTTCCAAGCCGCAGGCGTGGTGCCGGTCATGTTGACGATGACCTTGCCTTCGGGTTTCACGGATTTGAAGCCTTCAGCATAGCCACAGGCGAATTTGGAGATCAGCGGGATGTCCATGCCGCCGACAAAGGACACGGTGTCGCCCTTGGCCGCATACGCTGCGGCGATCCCAGCGAGGTAGGAGCCTTCTTGTTCGTTGAACACCACAGAGCGCACGTTTGGCGCATCCACGACCATGTCGATGATGGCGAATTTGGTGTCCGGGAAATCAGCGGCCACGGTTTCAAGCGCGGTGGCGAAGGAGAAGCCTGCCATTACGATCGGGTTAAAGCCTTTTTCGGCGAAGTTGCGCAGATACTGTTCGCGCTGCGCGTCGGATTGAAGCTCGACATCGCGGTAGCTCCCGCCCGTTTCCTTGGCCCAACGCTCCGCACCGTTAAACGCGGCTTCGTTAAATGATTTATCAAATTTGCCGCCAAGGTCAAAAATGATCGCCGGATCGGCCAAAGCTGCGCCAGAGGTCAGGGCCAATGTGGCGGCAGCGCCGAGGAGTGTTTTGGTCAGGGTCATGGGTATCTCCCGTTGGATACTTACTATTGGGGCAGTCCCTTATTTGAAAACAAGTCAAAGCCCATGTGAGCGAGAAAACAGTCTCGCAGTATGACGAGATTAGGGCGCGTCACAGAGGGAGGGTCAATACACATTTTACCATTTTTGACCGTTTGGTCGCGCAATGAAGGGAGATTGGGCATTCCGGCGCTTTGTGACGCAGGGTCACGTATGTTTTAGAGGCTTGGACAGGACCAATGCGTCGATTTTCTCATTAGAGGGCGTGGTGTAATAGCGCGGGCGCCGACCAGATTCGCTGTAGCCTTCGGAAAGATAGAGCGAAATGGCGACGGTGTTCGTCTCGGCGACTTCCAAGAATGACACCAAAGCGAGGCGCGATTTGGCCTCTTCCTCATAGGCGTGCAACATTTCCCGGCCTAGGCCGTGACCGCGGGCTTCGGGATGGACGGCGAGGGTCAAAAGTTCGGCTTCATGGGCGGCAGTGCGGCCCATGATGAAGGACGGTCCATCTCCGGTGATGATAAAATTCTCGCGCATAGACAAAAGCCCCGCAAAGTCTTTGGCAGACCATGGGCGGGGCGTTTGAAAACTCGCAAAATGGAGCGCGGCAAGCTCCTCTGGTGTCATTTCAGACACTTAGGCCGCGACGGGGCGCACTTCGAGCACCTCGGGGATATAATGGCGCAACAGGTTTTCGATGCCCATTTTCAACGTCAGGGTCGAAGAGGGGCAGCCCGCGCATGCGCCCTGCATATGCAGGTAAACAATGCCGCGATCAAAGCCGTGGAACGTGATGTCGCCCCCGTCTTGGGCCACGGCGGGGCGCACGCGGGTGTCGAGCAATTCTTTGATTTGTTTGACGATTTCGCTGTCGGGTCCATCATGGTCCGCATGCCCGCCAGCGGCACTGGCATGGGTGTCCATGACCTGTGCGCCGGATTGGAAATGCTCCATGATCGCGCCAAGAATGGCGGGTTTGATATGGTCCCAATCGGTGGCGTCCTCTTTGGTCACGGTGACGAAATCGGAGCCCAAAAACACGCCGGTGACATTGCCGACCGCAAACACGCGCTGTGCCAACGGCGAAGCAGCGGCAGAGTCTGCTGTGGGAAAGTCTGCCGTTCCGGCTTCAAGCACGGTCTGACCGGGCAAGAATTTCAAGGTTGCAGGGTTCGGTGTGGATTCGGTCTGAATGAACATTTCGGATATTCCTTAGGATCATTGTCGGATATGCGCGTTTGGGGCGCAAAAGTCAAGTTTTAGAATGATTCTAATCGCGATACGCGTCAGCCAGACTAAATGATCTGTTGCTGTAACTCTTTCGCCGACACGCCCGGCACATGCCAAAACGTCACGGCCTCAGGGCCAATCTGGGCCAAAACGCGTGCCAAATCTTGGTGGTTCACATGGCGCCATATGGCGTAGCCGGTGGCTTCGATCACATTGAGCGGCGTGATATTGTGGTTCTGGCGTAACTCCTGTGCCTCGCGGATCATCTCTGAGCGAGAGCCAAAGGGCAAAGGCACTGCGTCCACTTTCCAGCCATAGACCAACATCGCGCGCAGGGTTGAGGGCAAGACATCGCCAAAGGCAATCACCTGCGGCGGGGTCAGGCGACGGCGAAACACATGCAGCACGCCATCGACCGCAGTATAGGCCATATTGTCGCTTTCAAGAACCTGCCCCATGCGGTCCCTTGCGTCCTTAAGAAAGGATTTAAACTCTTTCTCAGAATGTTTGTAGCTCCATGGCATCGGCATATTAGGTCACCGCCTCAAGGCGTTCTTTTGACATCTCGCCGGGAACAAGTGTCATCGGGATGGGCAAAAAACCCGCCTGTTTCATCATCGCCGCTATGAGTGGGCCGGGGCCGGATTTTTCCGTGCCTGCGCCCAAAACCAAAACGCCAATTTTCGGATCTTCTTTGATTTGAGTGAGGATTTCATGCACCGCTTCACCTTCGCGGATCACCAATTCAGGATCAATGCCCTGTCGGTCGCGCATCCATTTGGCGAAGACTTCGTAATGGGCAATGATGCGGTCGCGGGTCTCTTCACGCATCAAATCAGCCACGCCAATCCAATGGTTGAACTCTTCGGGCGGAATGATCGACAGGATTGTCACACCACCGTTCGATTTCGCGGCGCGCATGGCCGCAAACCGCATGGCATTGAGACATTCGCGACTGTCATCAAGGATGACGAGAAACTTACGCATATCGGCCTCTTTGAATGATGCCCGATCAATGGGCTTTGCCCGATGATGACCGAGGCACGCGCCGGACGCAACAGCCCCAACGCGAGAGAGGGGGGGCGGCACAAAACCGAAAGCCCCCGGTTCCGAGGAACCGAGGGTCAATGGAAGCTGATCTGTCGGGGAAACGGATCAAGCCGCGCACATCACGCGCAAGGGCATGCGCTTTGGCGGGGACGGGCCATGATTCTGATGCGGCGCAGGTTTAATTTAGGACAGGTTTGAATCCCTTCTGTGACATTCACGCTGCGTTTGTGCGGCGTGTTGGCCAGTTAACCCCATCGTGATTTGAGGTTTGTCGCAGGGGTCTGTTTGGTGCCGGCAACGCACAAACGACGAGGATATTCACATGAGCGATTTGAAAAGACGTAAGTTTTTGGCGCTGACCTTGGCTGCACCCTTTCTCGGCAAAGCCGCGTTTGCCCAAGAGATCGGGCTGACCCTGCCGGATGAATTGCAAGCGCCACAAAATGCACGCCGCAATATTTCAAGCTTTCGCCGAATTGATTGGCATGAGCATTTCGACAGTTTGGGAAAAGGCGCGATTGTCGCCGATACCGTTAGCCGCGCGCTACATTTTTGGAATGCGGATGGGGAATATAAACTTTATCCAACCTCAGTTCCGATTTCCGAGGAATTGACCAAACGGGGTTATACCGAGGTGATCAAAAAGGTGGAGGGGCCGACCTGGACACCAACGCCGTCGATGCGCGAACGCGACCCCAGCTTGCCAGTCACGGTGCCCGCCGGGCCGGAAAACCCGCTTGGCACTCATGCTTTGTACCTGTCGTGGCAATATTACCGTATCCATGGCACCCATGACACACGCAAGATCGGGCGGCGCTCGTCAGATGGCTGTATCGGGCTTTATAATGAGATGATTGCCGATCTCTACCCCCGCGTGGCGGTGGGCACACAGGTGAAGCTGGTTTGAGGTTTTGGACTGCCATGAAAACGAAAAGGGCGCCTCATCGGGCGCCCTTTTGATTGGAATGACGCGCGCTTTCTAGCGCACGAAACCCATGATCTCAAAGGTCTTATTGAGGATCGGCTGGGCGATCTCATTGGCCTTGTCCGCGCCTTTCGCCATGATCCGGTCAATCTCCGCCGGGTCATTCATCAGGCGTTTCATCTCACTTGAAATTGGCGCGAGTTTTTCGACCGCAAGCTCGGCCAGATCGGGTTTGAACTTGCCCCAGCCTTGGCCGCCATAGACCGCCAAAACCTCTTCGCCCGTCATATTGGACAAACCTGCGTAGATGTTCACTAGGTTGCGCGCATCCGGGCGGTTTGCGAGCCCTTCCATTTCTTCAGGCAACACATCCGCGTCCGATTTGGCCTTTTTGAACTTTTTTGCGATCGTGTCGGCGTCGTCGGTCATGTTGACGCGTTCCATGTCCGATTCACCCGATTTGGACATTTTCTTGGTCCCATCGCGCAGGTTCATCACACGCATCGCCGGGCCTTCGATCACCGGGATGGTTTCCGGGAAGAAATCGACCTTGTAATCATGGTTGAACTTATTGGCGATGTCGCGGGTCAATTCGACGTGTTGCTTTTGATCTTCGCCCACCGGCACATGAGTGGCGTGATAAAGCAAAATATCGGCCGCCATCAAAGATGGGTAGGCGTAGAGCCCAAGCGACACGTTCTCGGCGTTTTTACCCGCCTTGTCTTTGAACTGCGTCATCCGGTTCATCCACCCGACGCGTGCCACACAGTTGAACAGCCAACCGAGCTCCGCGTGGGCCGACACACGAGACTGATTGAACAAGACCGATTTCTCCGGGTCGATGCCCGCCGCAAGGTAGCCTGCGGCCACTTCACGGGTCGCATGGCGCAGATCCTCGGGGTCTTGCCAAACAGTGATCGCGTGCATGTCCACCACGCAATAGATGGTTTCGAACTCACCGCCCTGCATATCTACGAAACGCTTGATCGCGCCCAAGTAGTTGCCGAGTGTGAGCCCGCCCGAAGGCTTGATCCCCGAAAAAACACGGGGGGTGAAGGCGAGCTTCTCCATCTGGAACTCCGTCACTGGATTGTTAGGTGATCATCGCTTACCTATGCAGGACGAACGCGTCAAGGAAAGCCCCCGAAAATGAATGACACCCCCTCCGAGCATCGTCCCGAATTGCCGTTTAATTCTCTGCCGCCTGCGGTGGTGGCGCTGGCTTTGGTGCTGGGTGGCATCGAGGCGCTGTTTCAAATCGGGTCTTACGGCATCATCGGTGGTCCCGATGCGGTCGGTTGGCGGATTGCCGCAATGGAGGATTACGGGTTCTTTGACACCGTTTTTGAGGCGATGCGCACGCAGGGCTCTTGGCCGCTTGAGCATGTGATCCGGTTTTTGAGCTACGCTTTTGTGCATTACTCTTTGATTCATGCTCTGATGGCGATCGTCTTTATTTTGGCTCTGGGCAAAATGGTCGGCGAGACCTTTGGCAATGTCGCGGTCTTCGTGATCTTCTTCGTTTCAACTTTGTTTGGGGCGCTGATCTATGGCTTGATTTTGAATACAGCTCAGCCGCTTTTGGGCGCTTATCCTGCGGCTTACGGCTTTATCGGGGCGTATACGTTTATCCTTTGGCTTGGCCTTGGCCGAATGCAGGAAAACCGGATGCGGGCCTTTACCCTGATCGGGTTGTTGATGGGGCTGCAATTGGTCTTCGGCCTGTTGTACGGTGGCTCTCCCGATTGGGTCGCAAAACTCGCAGGTTTTGTCGCAGGCTTTGCCACAGCGGCGCTTTTGGTGCCGGGGGCTTTGGGGCGGATCATCGCACGGTTGCGGCGGCGTTAACCGCCGCATCCCGTTATTTCTGACGCCTTACTGCGCCTTTGAGTTCGATAAATCGCACCGCGCCAATCGCTTGGGCAAAGGCGAAATAACCGATGATGCCGAGGCTGACCAAGATCAGCGTGCCAAGCCCGCGTGACAGCTCGAACACCGGAGCGAGCGCAATATTGGCACCATAAAGCAGCGCGCCCATTATCACAGAGGCGATCAAAATACGCGGTGCGCGCCGGATCAAGCGCGGGTCTGCATGAACCTCGTCGCCCATGTCGGATTTGCCAAACCACAACAGTACGACCATGCCCCAAGCGGCAAAAGTGGTCGCGACCGCCGCCGCCAGATAGCCAATGACAAAAGACAGGCCGATGGCCACAATCGCGTTGATCACCATCGAATAGAGCGCAAAGCGGAACGGAGTTTTGGTGTCTTCACGGGCAAAATACAGCGGTTGCAACACCTTTTGCATCACAAAGGCCGGTAGCCCGAGACCATAAATCGCCACCGCATAGGCGGTTTTCTGAGCGTCCGCGGGGGTGAAGGCTCCGCGTTGAAACAAAAAGGAAATCAACGGCTCAGGGATAACGATCAACGCAATCGCTGCTGGCACGGTTAGCAGGAGCGCAAATTCAAACGCGCGGTTATAGGCATCGCGCGCGCCCTGACCGTCTCCGGCCTGCAAGCGCCGCGACAGATCCGGCAAAAGAACAACGCCAATGGCAATGGCGACCACACCCAAGGGCAATTGATACAGTCGATCTGCCAAGTTGAGATATTGCAACGCGCCGGTTTCAGAGAATGACGCGACCTGCCGACCGATCAACAGGTTGATCTGAACCACGCCACCCGCCAAAGCGGCGGGACCGGCCAACAGAAACAAGTGTTTGAGTTCAGGCGTCAGGCGCGGCAGGCGCGGGCGCAAGCCGAACCCCGCCTTGGCCGCAGCGCGCCAGACCACGAGCAATTGCGCCAGACCGGCCACAGGCACCGCCCAGATCAAGGCGCGATCCACGGGCCAGCCTAATTTGGCCGCCGCGATCATCGCGACCGAGAGCACGACGTTGAGCAAAACCGGAGCGGCGGCGGCGGCGGCGAAGCGCCCGGTGGCGTTCAAGACCCCGGAAAACAGCGCGCCCAAAGAGATAAAGACCACGTAAGGAAAGGCGATCCGTCCGAAATCCACCGCCAAGTCAAACCGTGCGTCGCCGATGAACCCCGCAGCCATGGCCGCGACCAAAGCGGGCATGAAAACCGTTGCCAAAAGTGTCAAAACGATCAGCACCGTGGCAAGGACCGAGAGCGTGTCCTCGGCAAAGCGTTTGGCGTCCGCTTCGGCACCCTCCGTGGTTTCAAGTTTCTTTGAGAACAGCGGCACAAAGGCCACGTTCAACGTGCCTTCGGCGAAAAAACGGCGGAACATATTGGGCAAGGAAAAGGCCACGACAAAGGCCTCTGCCGCCGGTCCCGCGCCCAAATAGGCCGCGATCAACGCGTCGCGCACAAACCCAAGCACCCGGCTCATTAATGTCCAGCCGCCCACGGTCACGAAGCCGCGCACAAGACGGATGGGCTTCATGCGCTGCGCGCCCGTTCCGCGCCCTGATCAATCGCTTCGCGCAGCTTCTTTTCTAACGTGCGGCGTTTGGATTCACTGTGGAATTTCATTCCGAACATGTCCTTGACATAAAAGACGTCCACGACCTGTGCGCCATATGTGGCGATCTGGGCGGTGGCGATGGAGACGTTGTTGGCGGCCAAAACACGGGTCAGATCGTACAACAGACCGGGGCGATCACGGGTGTCCACTTCGATGATGGTGAAAATTTCCGAGCCCTCATTGTCGAAACTGATGGAGGTCGGCACCCGGAATTTGCTTTCGCGTTTCTTGATTTTGTCGCGGGAGTCGAGCGCCTGACGCGCGCCCATTTCCCCGCGCAAAATCTTGTCGATCATCTGACGCAGACGCGGCAGGCGGGCCTGTTCAAACGGGTTGCCATCGTTGTCCTGAATCCAAAACACAGCGGTCGCATAGCCATCTTTGGAGGTGTAGGTGCGCGCGTCCACGACATTGGCGCCGACCAAAGCCAAAGCACCTGCAAGACGTGAGAAAATGCCGTGATGGTCAGCCAGCGCAAAACAGGCGCGGGTGGCATCTCGGTCCTCATCGGGATGCAAATCTGTGCGGATTTCGTCGTCCTTGATGCCCTTTAAAAGCTCGGCAAAGACCAGATGGGCGGACAGCGGCAGTCCTTGCCAATAGGGGCCATAATGGCGCTGAATTTCTTTGCGCCGCTCGCTTGCGTCCCAGCCAGACAGCTTTTCGCGCAGGACTTTTTTCGCTTCGCCCTCGCGCGCATCGCGGTTGACCTCTTCAAGACCGTGCTCAAGTGCATAGGCCGTCTGCGCGTGCAGGTTGCGCAACAACACCGCTTTCCAATTGTTCCACACATTCGGGCCAACGCCGCGAATGTCACAGACCGTCAGCACCGTCAAAAGATCAAGCCGCTCGCGGGTCTTCACCGCCTTGGCAAAGTCACGCACCGTGCGCGGATCGGAAATGTCGCGTTTTTGCGCCATGTCCGACATCAAGAGGTGGTAACGGACCAGCCATTCCACCGTCTCGCATTCCGCCGGTTTCAGGCCAAGACGCGGCGCCACTTTGCGCGCGATTTGTGCGCCGATGATCGAATGGTCCTCGGGGCGGCCTTTGCCAATGTCATGCAGCAACATTGCGACATAAAGCACTTTGCGGTTGATGCCGGTCTTTAAGATGCTTGTTGCCAAAGGCAGTGGGTCGGTCAACTCGCCACGCTCGATTTGCGCCAGGTTGGAGATCACCTGAATCGTGTGCTCATCCACCGTGTAGCTGTGATACATGTTGAATTGCATCATCGCGACAATGTACTGAAACTCCGGGATAAACGCCCCCAAAACGCCCAGTTCATTCATCCGGCGCAGCGCGCGTTCGGGGTTGCCGTGTTTGAGCAACAGATCCACGAAAATCCGCTGAGCCTCAGGCGTGTTGCGCATCTCAGTGTCGATTTTGTCGAGATTGGCCGAGATCAGCCGCATTACATCCGGGTGCAACAGATACCCGGTGCGCAGCCCTTCTTCGAACACGCGCAGCAGGTTGAGTTTGTCCGCCAAAAACGCCTTGCGATCGAGCACATTGAGGCGGTTGTGGACCAGCTCATATTGATTGTCGATCTTGCGCCGCCGTTTGAACAGTCGTTGCAGCGCCGGTTCTTGTTTGACGTGTTGCGCCTCAAGCGAGGTCAGGAAAATCCGGGTCAATTCGCCAACGCGGGTCGCGTGGCGAAAGAAATCCTGCATAAAATGTTCGACCGCGCGACGACCAGAATGGTCGATATAGCCCAAGCGATCCGCCACCTCGACCTGCATGTCAAAGGTCAGTTGGTCCATCGGCCGTCCGGCGATCAGATGAAGCGCATTGCGTGCGGCGTAAAGAAAGGTCTCCGCCTCTTCGAACTGGCGATATTCCTCGGCGGTGAACACACCCGCCTTGACCAAATCGGCGGTGTTGCGCACACCGTGGACGTATTTGGCGATCCAAAACAGCGTGTGCAGATCGCGCAAGCCACCTTTGCCCTCTTTGATATTGGGCTCGACCACATAGCGTTGGCCACCTTGTTTGCGGTGGCGTTCGGCGCGTTCTTGCAGTTTGGCTTCGATGAATTCGCGCGCCGTGGTGCGAAACAATTCGTCGCGCAATTTTACATGGAGTTCGGTCGCCAAATCCCGGTTTCCGGCCAAATAACGCAGCTCCAACATCGCGGTGCGAATGGTGAAATCTTCGCGTCCCAGACGGATACAATCGCGGACCGTGCGGGTGGAATGGCCGACTTTAAGGTGCAAATCCCAGAACATATAGAGCATGCTCTCGACCAGACTTTCGATCCAGCCGCTGATTTTATGGGGGGCCAAGAACAACAGATCGACATCGGATTGCGGCGACATTTCGGCCCGGCCATAGCCCCCCACAGCCAAAATCGCGATGCGTTCGCCTTCGGTCGGGTTGGGGTTCGGGTGCAGTTTGGTTTGCGCCGTGAACAGGACCGAGGTGACAATGCAATCGGTGAGCCACGCATAGGATCGCACCGCCGGGCGGGCATTGCGTGGAGCCTCAGCGATGGCGGCGGCGATGGTGGCGCGGCCTTTGTCTTGGGCTGCGTTGAGCACGGCTACGGTGGCTTTGCGCAGGGCCGCCGCATCTTTTGCGTCAACCCAAGCAACGTCCAACGCCTCCGCCACGGCGGAGACATCGAAAATTGCCGTTTCAGCGCAAATCAGGCTCCCGGCAGGGACGGGAACAAAGTCGGAAAGGGCGGGGCCGTTAGAAGCCAGCGCCCGCGAAGGATCTTGGTGCAGGGTCAATCTCGATTACCTGATTGTTTTGGATGGTCGCCACGGAGAGGCCGCGTTCATTCGTACCATCGGACAAAAGCCGGAAAATCCCGTTAACGCCGACAAAGCCGGAGTTGCGGGTCAGGCCTTGAGTGGTGAGGGCGTTTTGGTTGCCGGACTGAACCAAGGCCCCAATCGCCGCGATCCCGTCATAGGCCAGCCCCGCCAAAGCGTGCGGTGCTGCGCCATATTGGGCGGAGTAGCGGTTGGAAAAGCTGTTGACGAGGCGTTGGTCGGGGATGGCAAACCAGCTGTCTTGCAGGCCCGGCAAGCTCAGTGCGGAGGCCGGGAAATTCCACCGTTGCAGACCGATGAATTGCGGTTGCGGCGATTTGATGCCGTTTTCCGGCAACATCTGGGCCAAAAGCGGCATGGCACCGTCATTGCCCGAGGTAAAGAAAATCGCATCCGCACCGGAGCTGCGGGCGGCGGCGGCGATGGGGCGAATGGATTGCACCACGCCCTGTTGGCTCAACTCAAAGCTCTGTTCGCCTGCAAATGTCGCACCTTTACGAGAGATGGCGGTTTTGATCGCACTCGCGCCGGAATTTTCCGCCGGGCTTTGGCCGTTCACAACCATGATCCGGTTTTTGCCATTGGCCTTGGCATAGGAGACAAGTCGGTTGGCCGTATTGCTAAAGGTATCGCCAAGGATAAAGACGTTGCCGCCCGCGATGTCCGGGTTGTTGGAGAAGGACAGCACATTGATGCCTGCGTTGGCCGCCGGGATGCCCGCCAATTTGGCCGAGCCGCCGTACACCGGACCAAGGATGATCTTGGCCCCGTCTTGGACCGCTTGCGAGGCTGCGGCTGAGGCACGTTCGGCTTGGCCGCCCGTGGCATAGACCCGCAAATCAATTGTCACGCCTTGTAGATCGGCCATCGCCAAACGGGCCGCGTTCTCCAAAGACTGCGCCAAGGCAACGTCACCCCCCTGTTGCGATTCGTAAGGCACCAACAGCGCGACGGGCACGGGTTTGTCCGTGTTGATGGTCGGACCGCCGCCAACCTGAAGCGCGCCCGGATCACAGGCGGCAAGGGCAGTGAAAGACAAAGCCAGCGCAAGTTTTTTGATGGACTTGCGGGCGGCGCTTAGAACAGCGAACATAGGGGAACCTCACTCCTGACGGCGAACTCTTGGCAACTTGGGTCTTTTGGACACCATCGCAGACTATGCGACACGCCCCAAAGAGTAAACGCCGCAAAGACCCGGAACTCATGTGATTTATCAAGTCAAGCATCTTCCCGCTGGCCTCCATTTCCTCGCCACTCCCATCGGGAATGCGCGCGATATCACCCTGCGTGCGCTCGATATTCTCGCCTCTGCGGATGTTTTGGCCGCCGAAGACACGCGCACCCTTCGCAAATTGATGGAAATCCACGGCGTTCCCCTCAATGGCCGCCACATCTACGCCTATCACGATCACAACGGTGCTCAGGCGCGGCCTCGGTTGATTGCTTTGATGCAAGAGGGCAAATCCGTGGCCTATGCGTCTGAGGCGGGCACACCTTTGGTGGCCGATCCCGGCTTTGTGCTGTGCCGCGAAGCACTCGCGCAGGGCATTGCTGTGACGTCTGCGCCCGGTCCCTCCGCGATGATTGCGGCTCTGACCATTTCGGGCTTGCCCTCGGATCGGTTCCTTTTTGCCGGATTTCCCCCGTCCTCTCGTGGGGCTCGGTTGAAATTCTTTACCTCCTTCGCTCCGGTCCAAGCCACGCTTGGGTTTTATGAAAGCCCAAAGCGGGTTCATAAAACGTTAGGGGAATTGTGTGAGACTTTGGGGGGAAACCGACCGGCGGCCCTGTGTCGTGAGCTGACCAAGCGGTTTGAAGAAGTGCGAAAGGGCAGTTTGGCGGAACTTGAGGACAGCCTGCGCGACAGTCCGGTGAAAGGTGAAATTGTGCTTTTGGTCGGGCGGGCAGAGCATGAAGACATTTCCGAGGCCGATCTTGAGGCGGATTTGAGGCGAGCCTTGGAAACGATGTCGGTCAAAGACGCCGCCGCGGAGGTGGCGGAGAAACACGGATTGAAAAAACGCGATGCCTATCAAATGGCACTCGCGATCACGGATCAAAATTCGCCGCAGTAGGAGAAAAGCGTGCCTCTTGATTTTGTCGGATACGACCCGATTTCTGCCCGCCAGACGCGCGGGCGCATGGCCTATGAATTTGGTCACTCCGCCGAAGCTTGCGTTGCACGCCACTATGCGGCCCAAGGCTATGACTTGGCACAGGCGCGGTGGCGCGGCAGAGGCGGGGAAATTGATTTGATTTTTCACGATGGTGACGGGTTTATTTTTGTCGAGGTCAAGGCCTCCAAAACCCTGAGCGCCGCCGCCGCACATCTGGGCCCCAAACAAATCGCTCGTATCTGTGCCAGTGCTGAGGATTACATTGGCCAACAGCCCAAGGGTCTGCTCACCGACATGCGCATAGATGTGGCACTGGTGGATGGGCAAGGCCATGTCGAAATTCTCGAAAACGCTCTGATGTAAAAGGCTGATGTGAATTCCCGCACAGGACATTCCCATTGAATGCAGGACGGGGCTGGTCCATCTAAGAGAAAACCATTCTCGGGAGACGAGCCTTGCCCACACCGAAATCGTTAAAAGTTGCAATTCAGATGGACCCGATCGGTCCGGTCAATATCAACGCCGACAGCACGTTCCGCATCATGGAAGAGGCGCAAAAGCGCGGGCATACGTTGTTTTACTACACGCCGGACCATCTCGCGTTCCAAGAGGGCCGGATCACTGCCCGTGGTTGGCCGATTGAGGTCCGCCGGGTTGAGGGCGATCACTACACGTTGGGCGAGATGGCGGAGGTGGATCTCTCTGACTATGACGTTGTTTGGCTGCGCCAAGATCCGCCATTTGATATGGGCTATATCACGACAACCCATTTGCTCGACATGATCATGCCCGGCACTTTGGTGGTCAACGATCCGTTTTGGGTGCGCAATTACCCGGAAAAGCTGCTTGTGCTGAATTTCCCGGATTTGACCCCGCCGACCGCCATTGCGCGCGATCTCGCCACGATCCGTGCGTTTAAAGAAAAGCACGGCGATATTATTTTGAAGCCACTTTATGGCAATGGCGGCGCGGGCGTGTTTCGTCTGGACCCAAATGATCGCAACCTGTCGTCCCTGCACGAGCTTTTCACCGGCATGTCGCGCGAGCCGATGATCGTTCAGAAATTTCTGCCCGATGTCTCAAACGGCGACAAACGCGTTATCCTTGTCGATGGCGAAGCCGTTGGCGCGATCAACCGTGTGCCGCAAAAGGGCGAAACCCGCTCCAACATGCACGTCGGCGGACGTCCCGAAAAGGTCGGCTTGACCGATCGTGATCGTGAGATTTGTGCCAAAATCGGCCCGCTTTTGAAAGAAAAGGGGCAGGTTTTTGTCGGCATTGACGTGATTGGCGATTACCTCACCGAGATCAACGTCACCTCGCCCACGGGCATTCAGGAGCTTGAGCGTTTTGACGGCACCAACACAGCAGAGTTGATTTGGCAGGCGATTGAGGCCAAGCGCGCATGAGCTACCGGATGCGGGTTCTTGCCAGTACATTGAGCCCCATCGTGCGTGCCGCGTTTACCTATGCGCAAAACCCAGTGCCTCTGCGCGATGGCATGGATCTGGCCGCACGGCTGTCCGTGCCGGTCACCTTGTCCACCGAAGTGCGTCATGATGCGTTGGGGTTTCCGGGGCTGTGGATTCACCCGCCCGACGTAGGTGATGACCGCGTGATCCTGTTTTTCCACGGCGGCGGTTATGTCGCGGGGAGCCCGCAGACCCATAAACGCTTAGCGTCGCGATTGGCGCAATTGGCGCGCCGTCCAGTGTTTCTTCCGGCCTACCGTTTGGCCCCCGAGCACCCTTTGCCTGCGGCGTTTGAGGATGCCTGTCTGGTTTGGGAGGCGCTTTTGGCTTCGGGCTTTGCGCCCCAAGACATCAGTCTCGGCGGGGACAGCGCAGGGGGCGGTTTGGCGCTCTCGCTTTTGTCTGAGCTGTGCGAACGCGGCACCCCGCCAGCGTCTGCTTTCGCATGGTCGCCCTTCACCGACCTGACCCTTTCAAGCCCGTCTTTTGTGTCAAATGCCAAGCGCGACCATTTTTTTCCGGTCGAACGGGCGCGTGACCTCACCCAAATGATTTTGGGCGATGCAGACCCAAAACAGCCACAGGTTTCGCCGCTTTTTGCCAGCTTTCCAGAGGGGCCGCCGGTGTTGATACAGGCGTCTGAATGTGAAGTTTTGCGTGATGATGCGGTGCGAATGTCGGATCATTTGAACCGAGAAGGTGTTGAGGCGACCCTCAGCCTGACCCTTGGAGCGCCGCATGTGTGGCACATGTTCGACGGGTTTTTCCCGGAGGCGCGACAAGCCATATCGGAGACGGCCGCGTTTATCGTCGCCCACGATCCGCCGCTCAGTTGAGCGTGTTTGACACCACCCGATAACTCAGGGCCTCGGCCACATGCGGGCGGCGCACATCCGGCTCGTCCGCCAAATCGGCAATGGTACGCGCCACCCGCATCACCCGATGATAGCCGCGCGCGGTCAGGCCCAGTTTTTCCGCCGCTATGGTCAAAAGGGTCCGCCCCTCCGCGTCGGGCGTGGCCGTTTCCTCCAACATTTTCCCTTCGATTTCCGCATTGGTGCGCAGGCCTGTCCCGTCAAAACGCTCCGTTTGGCGTCTGCGTGCCTCGGCCACGCGGGCGGCGATCACAGCGGAAGTGTCGCCCGACGGCGGCAAATCGAGGTCCATAAATTGAACGGGGGGCACTTCGAGCCGCAGATCGAACCGATCCATCAAAGGCCCGGAGATGCGCCCCAAATAATCTTCGCCACACAAAGGCACCTTTGCGCAGGCGCGGGCCGGATCAGGCAGGTAGCCGCATTTGCACGGGTTCGCTGCCGCGACCAACATGAACCGCGCTGGGTAACGCATATGAGCATTGGCGCGCGCCACCATGACCTCGCCGCTCTCGACCGGCTGGCGCAGGGTTTCCAAGACGGGACGCGGAAATTCGGGCAATTCGTCCAAAAACAAAACTCCGTTATGCGCCAAGGAAATCTCGCCCGGCTGCGCCCCGCGCCCGCCGCCGACGATGGCGGCCATGGAGGCCGTGTGATGCGGTTCGCGAAACGGTCGGGCGCGGGAAATTCCGCCTTCTGATAAAAGCCCCGCGAGCGAATGAATGATCGAGGTTTCAAGCGCCTCTTGCGCCGACAACGGCGGTAAAATCGACGGCAAGCGCGCCGCCAACATCGACTTGCCTGACCCTGGCGTGCCGACCAAAAACAAATGATGCGCGCCTGCGGCGGCGATTTCCATCGCGCGTTTGGCCTTTTCCTGCCCCTTCACGTCGCGCATGTCTTTGCGATGCTCGGGCAGGGACACTTCGCCCGGCTCGGCAGCATGAAGCGGGCGGTCGCCGGTGAAATGTCGCAGTAAATGCGCCAGCGTTTTGGCTCCATAAACCGCCGTTGCGCCAACCCAGGCGGCCTCGGCGCTGCATGCTTCGGGACAGGCCAAAACACAGTCCAATTCGGCGGCTTTCAACGCTGCGGGCAGCGCGCCATTGACCGCGACCAGCGAGCCATCAAGCGCCAATTCACCCAGTGAGAGGGTTTTCTCGGCCTGTTCTTCGGGGATCAACCCGGTTGCGGCGAGAATGGCCAGAGCTATGGGTAGGTCAAAATGCGAGCCTGCTTTCGGCAGATCGGCGGGGGAGAGGTTGATGACCAGTCTTTTCGAGGGGAGCGCAATTTGCATCGACGCCAAAGCTGCGCGCACGCGTTCGCGGGCCTCTGTGACGGCTTTGTCCGGTAGGCCGACGATGGTGAAGCTGGGCAGACCGGGCGCGATGGCACATTGAACCTCGACCCGGCGGGCCTCGACGCCTTCGAATGCGACGCTAAAGGTCCGTGCGACCATGATGTCTTCTCCCGCGCGAAACGCATTAACCAATCTTAACCAGTGCTACGATGCGCATGGTTAGCAAATGGTTAATGCACGCGGCATTCCGCGAGAATTATGCCGAAACCGGCCAATCGGTTTTGGGGAGATCAAGCGCATAGGGCATCGGATCATAGCTGAGTTTGATGCCTTCCGCGCGCCAGGCTTTGAATGCCGGGTCATTCAGATGCGTCGCAACATAGGCTTTGAGGCGGCCGGACACGGGCAGGTCATATCCGGCAATTCGCGCTGCAACCGGGGCGTAAAACGCATCAGCGGCTGAGTATGTACCAAACAACCAAGGGCCTTCGTCGGAGAAATGCGTCAACGCATGGCCCAGCATGGTTTCAAGGCGCTCCAGATCGGCCTGAACCGCGTCAGTGACAGCAAAACCTTGATATTGATGGAAAAGCTGCATCGGACAGGCGGAGCGTAAGGCAGCAAACCCGGCGTGCATTTCGGCCACAAGCCAACGGGCAAACACGCGCGCCTCAGGATTGGTGGGCCAAATCCCCGCGTCGGGATGCCGCTCCGCCAAGGTTTCGGCCAAAGCAATGCTTTCGCCGATGACCCAGCCCTCGGGCGTGCGTGCGGTTGGAACAAAGCGGGCAGGGGTGAGAGTCGCAAGGTCTTGTTGCATCGTGCCCGTGTAGAGGCCAGTCATGTGTTCGCGAAACGGGATGTCGAATTTTTCAAACAAAAGCCAGCCGCGCAGCGACCAGCTTGAGAACCCTTTGTCACCAATGAACAAATCGTAAGACATATGAAACTCCTTGCGTGTCAGGGCCTATCTTAGATAGACTTCATATATCACGAAAAGAGATATTTTATCATAGTTTATATCAATATTTGTGATTTATGCGCGTACAGTTCCATGCCCCTGCCAGCCCGTCAGGACAGTCAATAACGGTGCAGGACAGCGGGTCAATTTTATGTCCCAGCACCTCATAGGCGGTGCATCCGAGCGCCTTTTGCAACAGCGCCAAAATGACCCCCATATGCGCGACGACAATGGTTTCGCCGGGCAAGGCCGCGACACCCGCATGAACGCGGGCAGAAAACCCATTCCAACTTTCGCCACCGGGTGGGGCGATGTCGCCGGGGGTTTCAAACACCCGGCGGGCGAGATCGGTGTCGCGCTGTTCAATCTGAGCCCAAGACAGATTTTCCCAATCGCCAAAATGGGTTTCGCGCAGGCGCGGATCATGGGGTAGGCGCGGGCGCGGGCCCTGAATCGCGCTGCCCGTGTTGATCGCGCGGCTGAGATCGGAGGAGATCAGCGGCACATCTGGCAGTGCCGCTTCAAGCCGCGTAATCGCGGCAGTGTCAGACAGATCGGCAGGCAGATCGGTCCAGCCAACAAAGCTTTTGGCATGGGTCGGGCCGTGGCGGATCAGCCATAATTTGCTCATTTTAACGCCTCCGGCCTGTCGCCTTTGAGCATGAAAGGTAGCCCCGCCATCACGCCCACAACAGTCCCGGCCTCTGCGGCCAAACGCCGATTGAGCTGCCCTTGTTCGATCCGAAACCGACGGGCAAGGGCGTTTTCGGGGACGATGCCCTGACCCACCTCGTTGCTGACAATCACCACCTGCGCCGGACAGGATTTGAGCGCGGCCAAGAGCATATCTGTCTCTTGGGCAATATCGTGATCAGCCAAAAGATGGTTGGTGAGCCAAAGCGTGGCGCAATCAAACAAGAGTATTTGATGTGCCTTTGCCTCTAAAATCACCTGATCGGCGCGGAAAGGTTCCTCGATTGTGCGCCAATCCGGGCCCCTATTTGTGCGGTGCTGCTCAACCTTTGTGCGCATTTCATCGTCATAGACCTGTGATGAAGCCAGGTAAACCCGATCTAACTGACTGTGAAAACACAGTTTTTCAGCAATGTCAGATTTGCCAGACGAGGCGCCGCCGAGCACAAGTGTAAAGGAAATGCACATGTTCGTGAAACTCAAAGTCATCCAATTGGGGTAGTGTGGTCGTAACAGGAGAAGCCACCGCTCGCAAATGCCCAACGCACATAACGCACACAGGGGCCGAGCGGCCAAACCTCGGGAGGGTCTTATGGCACTCGATATGACTGTATCAGACAACGCATTGCCACGTCGGGCAATGAAAGCGGAAATGCTTGATCTTGAAACAGAACAGGCATTGGCACGCGCTTGGCGCGATCATGGCGATGAGGCGGCTCTGCACCGTTTGATCACCGCCTATATGCGTTTAGCGATTTCGATGGCGGCCAAATTCAAACGTTATGGCGCGCCGATGAACGATCTTATCCAAGAGGCCGGATTGGGCCTGATGAAAGCGGCGGAGAAATTTGATCCCGACCGCGGCGTGCGGTTTTCGACCTATGCCGCGTGGTGGATCAAGGCCTCGGTTCAGGATTATGTGATGCGCAATTGGTCCTTGGTGCGCACCGGGTCGACGTCCTCGCAAAAGTCGTTGTTTTTCAATATGCGCCGTGTTCAGGCGCGGTTGGAACGCGAAGCCTCGACCCAAGGCACGCAACTCGATCATGCACAATTGTTGCAGATGATCGCGATGGATTTGGGCGTGCCCCTGCGCGATGTGGAGATGATGGATGGGCGCTTGTCCGGTTCTGATTTCTCGCTCAACGCGCAGCAATCGGGTGACGAGGACGGTCGCGAATGGATCGACCTTTTGGCCGATGAGGGCGACACCGCCGCCGAACTGGTGGGGGAAGAACATGATCAAAAGCAGCTTAAAACATGGCTCAAAGAGTCCATTGGCGAACTGAGCGACCGCGAGCAATTCATTTTGCGCGCGCGCAAGCTCTCAGATGAGCCACGCACGCTTGAAAGCCTTGGAGAAGAGTTGTCTTTGTCAAAAGAACGTGTCCGCCAACTGGAGGCGGGCGCTTTGGTCAAAATGCGCAAATCCTTGGAACGTCATGGTGAAGCGCTCTCGCTGCTGCTGAACTAAGGGCTTGAGTTTGGCTTGAGTTTGTCAAACGCGCACCCTACACCTTTGCCCATTGGAACGCTGTGAGACGCCGCCTCAAAACCAAGGTGGCTCATGACGGACCGGGGCAAAGGGGCGTGTGATGCTAAGCGGAAAGACCATTCTTTTGATCATCGGCGGCGGGATTGCGGCGTTTAAATCGCTCGATCTGATCCGTCGCCTGCGCGAAGAGGGTGTGCGTGTCGTGCCGGTTCTGACCAAAGCGGCCGAAGAATTCGTGACGCCACTCTCCGTCTCGGCCCTTGCCGCCGAAAAAGTATATCGCGACCTGTTTGACCTGACCGATGAGGCCGAAATGGGCCATATCGAACTGTCCCGCGCCGCCGATTTGGTTGTGGTGTCACCTGCCACGGCTGACCTTTTGGGCAAGATGGCCAATGGCTTGGCCAATGATCTGGCCTCGACGCTGTTGATGGCGACAGACAAGCGCGTGCTGGTCGCACCTGCCATGAATGTGCGAATGTGGGACCACCCCGCGACCCAACGCAATGTGGCAACGCTCCAATCCGATGGCGTGCTGTTTGTTGGTCCTGAGGAGGGGGCGATGGCCTGTGGCGAATTTGGCCCCGGACGATTGTCGGAAACCCCGGACATCATCGGCGCAATCCGCGCGGCACTCACCGAAGGCCCCCTGTTGGGCAAGCATATCCTTGTCACCTCTGGCCCGACCCATGAACCGATTGACCCGGTGCGGTATATCGCCAACCGTTCGTCTGGCGCACAGGGCACGGCCATCGCCGTTGCGCTGCGTGATCTTGGCGCACAGGTGAGTTTTGTCACTGGCCCCGCCGATGTGCCGCCGCCGCAGGGCGTCACAGTGATCCGCGTCGAAACAGCCCGCGAGATGAAAGCCGCTGTCGAGGCCGCTTTGCCCGCCGATGCCGCCGTCTTTGCCGCCGCTGTGGCGGATTGGCGTGTGAGTTCGGAAAGCGGATCTAAGATTAAAAAAGAAAAAGGCGCATTGCCAAGTCTGAGTTTCGCGGAAAACCCCGACATTCTTGCCTCAGTCAGCCAGATGAGTACGGGCCGTCCCCGGCTTGTGGTCGGCTTTGCCGCCGAGACCGACGACGTTGTGGCCCACGCCACAGCCAAACGACTGCGCAAAGGCTGCGACTGGATTGTGGCCAATGACGTCTCCCCCGCGACTGGCATTATGGGCGGCACAGAGAATGCGGTTGTGCTGATTTCGGACGCGGGTTCAGATGCATGGCCCCGAATGAGCAAGGCGGAGGTGGCACGCCAGTTGGCCCATAAGATCGCCGACCGTTTGAGTGCGGCCTTTGCCGTTGAATGAGTATTTGGACAGCGATGAAAACATGACAGTTGATATTAAAATTCAATGGCTTGAAGGCGCGGACCGCGAGATCAAGCTGCCGTCTTACGAAACGGAACATGCCGCCGGTGCCGACGTGCGGGCGAATTTTCCGCCGGAGACGCGTGATGTTGGTTTGGTCTTGGTGCCGGGCGCGCGCGCCTTGATCCCGACCGGATTTGCGATGGAAATTCCGGCTGGATTTGAGGTGCAGGTCCGTCCCCGTTCGGGTCTTGCGCTCAAACATGGGATTTCCATGGTCAACACGCCGGGCACCATCGACGCCGATTATCGTGGCCCCATTGGCATTTTGTTGATCAATCACGGCACGGAACCGTTCCACATCCAACATGGCGAGCGTATCGGCCAAATGGTCGTCGCGCCTGTGGTGCAGGGGGCCTATGCGGTTGTTGAGACCTTGGGCGATACCGTGCGTGGTACGGGTGGATTTGGCTCGACGGGTCGTAAATAATGATCCCGTTTCTGATCATGGCTGTGGTGCTTTGGGGCGTTGGGGCGGCAACTCATGCCCCCAAACGTGCGCGCTGGGCGATGATCGGCATTCTATATCTGGCGGTGATTTTGGCGCTGACTGTGCTGCCAAAGGCGCATCCGATGCGACAGACACTCGGCGGAAGTCTTGGTGAATGGCTGCTTTTGGGCGGTTTTGCAGGTGTGATCATGGTCTATCGGTTTGGCCTGCGCGCCCTTCGGTCGCGGGTTGCGCCCGTGATGGACAGCGAAACGGACGGTTCGTTTCGACCTGCTGAATTGGACCGCTATATGCGGCATATTCTGTTGCGGGAAATCGGGGGGCCGGGTCAGAAAAAACTCAAACACGCCAAAGTCTTGGTTGTCGGGGCAGGCGGGCTTGGCGCGCCGATTTTGCAATATCTTGCGGCCTCGGGGGTGGGCACCATTGGCGTGATCGACGATGATGTGGTCGAGGCCTCAAATCTGCAACGGCAGGTGATTCATACGGATGCGAACCTTGGTGTGCCAAAAGTATTTTCCGCCGCCGAGGCAATGCGCGCGCAAAACCCGTTTGTCGAGGTGCGCCCCTACAATCGCCGCTTTGACGAAAGCTGTGTGGCGCTGATCCGCGAGTATGATTTGGTGCTTGATGGCTCGGACAATTTCGACACGCGGTACCTTGTGAATGCGCTTTGCGTGGCCGAAAAAACGCCGCTGATTGCGGCGGCGATCACCCAATGGGAAGGTCAAATTAGCACGTATAATACCGCAAAAAATGGCCCTTGTTATCAATGTGTGTTTCCTGAGCGTCCAGCCGAAGGCATGGTTCCAACCTGTGCCGAGGCGGGCGTGGCCGCCCCTTTGCCGGGCATTTTGGGCACGATGATGGCGATGGAAGCGCTCAAAGACATCACGGGTGCCGGGCAGGGCCTGATCGGGCGGCTTTTGATCCATGATGCGCTTTACACAGAGACGCGGGTGATCACGGTCAAAAAGCGCGCGGACTGTCCGATTTGCGGGATAAATAGTCCCGGATAGCCCTTTTCCTTTGGCGGAGCGCGGCATAGCTTCACTCCCAAAGGAGATCTTCATGACCAATCCGCTGTTGTCCGACTGGAATACCCCGTTCAATTTGCCGCCGTTTGAGGCGATTGAGGACGCCCATGTCAAACCCGCGGTCGAGGCCGCATTGGCCGAAGGGCGTGCGGCGGTTCAGGCCATTGCAAGCGACCCCGAGGCCCCGACATTCACCAATACAATCGAGGCCTTGGAGCGTTCGGATAGCACGTTGTCCAAGGTTTTGGGCGTGTTCTACGGTTCGGCGGGGGCGGATGCCAACGATGTGCGCGATGCATTGATGCGGGACTTTTCCCCGATGCTTTCGGCGTACTCCTCTGAAATCACGTCGAATTCTGCATTGTTCGCACGAATTGAGACGCTTTGGGAGGCGCGCGACACGTTGGATTTGACGCCAGAGCAGGCGCGGGTTTTGATGTTGACCTATCGCTCGTTTGTGCGGTCTGGAGCAAAGCTGGAAGGCCCGCAAAAGGCGAGGATGGCAGAAATCAAATCCCGACTTGCCACGCTGGGCACGGGTTTTGGGCAAAATCTTTTGGCGGATGAGCGCGATTGGGTCATGCCGCTGGCGGAGGCCGATCTTGAGGGTTTACCGCAATTTGTGATCGACTCGGCGCGTGCGGCGGGCGAGGAAAAGGGTGCGGACGGCCCGGTCGTCACTCTGTCACGGTCGCTGATCGTCCCGTTTATGCAGTTTTCGCCGCGCCGTGATTTGCGTGAAGCGGCATTCAAAGCCTGGTCCGCACGGGGTGAAAATGGCAATGCCAATGACAACCGTGAAAATGCGGCAGAAATTTTGCGCCTGCGCGAAGAGCGCGCCAGATTGCTCGGCTACCCGAGCTTTGCGGCCTATAAATTAGAGACCGAAATGGCCAAGACGCCGGAGGCTGTACGCGATCTGTTGATGCGCGTCTGGGCCCCGGCCAAAGAGGCGGCCGAACGGGATGGCGCGATTTTGGCCGAAATGATGGCAAAGGACGGCATCAACGGTCCGTTGGAGCCGTGGGATTGGCGCTATTATTCGGCGATCCGGCGCAAGGCCGAACATGATCTCGATGAAGCGGAATTGAAGCCCTATTTGCAATTGGACCGGATGATCGAGGCGGCTTTTGCCTGTGCGCATCGGCTGTTTGGTCTCGACTTTGAACCGCTGGACGTGGCCACCTATCACCCGGATGCACGGGCGTGGAATGTGACCCGCGACGGCAAACATATCGCGGTCTTTATCGGTGATTATTTCGCCCGTGGGTCGAAACGATCAGGCGCGTGGTGTACCGCGATGCGCAGCCAACAAAAGCTCGAAGGTGACATTCGGCCGATCGTGCTCAATGTGTGCAATTTTGCCAAACCCTCGAAAGATGAGGCGGCATTGCTATCCTATGATGATGCCCGCACCTTGTTCCATGAATTCGGTCACGCTCTGCACCAGATGCTGTCAAATGTGACTTATGGCTCGATCTCGGGCACCTCGGTGGCGCGCGATTTTGTTGAGCTTCCCAGCCAACTTTTTGAACATTGGTTGGAAGTGCCTGAGGTTCTCGAAGAGTTCGCGACCCATGCCAAAACCGGTGCGCCGATGCCGCGTGATATGTTGGATCGGTTGTTGGCCGCACAGACCTATGATCAAGGCTTTGCCACGGTGGAATACATTGCCTCGGCCTTGGTTGACCTTGATTTTCACGATGGCGATGCGCCAGCGGACCCGATGGCCGCTCAGACCGAAACTTTGGCGCGGATCGGTTTGCCCCATGCGGTAACGATGCGCCATGCCACGCCGCATTTCGCCCATATCTTTTCTGGTGACGGCTACAGCGCCGGATATTACAGCTACATGTGGTCAGAGGTCATGGACGCCGATGCGTTCGAAGCCTTTGAGGAAAAGGGCGCGTTTGACTCAGCAACGGCGCGGCTTTTGGAGGAACACATCCTGTCCAAAGGTGGCTCTCAAGACGCAGAGGCGCTTTACACCGCGTTCCGGGGCCGGATGCCCGGAGTTGAGGCGCTGTTGAAAGGGCGGGGATTGCTCACCGCCTAAATGCGTTAATCCGCCTCGCGCCAAACGTCTTTGTGGATGATGACGTCGGCGTTGGGGTAGGCGGTGACGATGTGGTGTTTGAGGCTCGCTGAAATCGCGTGGGCCTCACGCAGCGTCTGGTCGCCATTCAACTCAATATGGATGTTCACAAAGGGCTTAGACCCGGCCATGCGGGTTTTCAGATCGTGGAATGCATGAATTTCCGGGTAGGACTTTGCCATGTTTTCAATGTCTTGAATCATTTCCGCCGGAGCAGAGCGATCCATCAAAGCATCCCAGGCCGATTTCCCGATGCGCAAAGCGCCGACAACCAAAATCGCCGCAGCGGCCAAAGCGACGACAGAGTCGATCTGATGCATGCCAAAGGCTTTGGCGGCAAAAAGCGCCACAATTGCCCCGATGTTGGGCACCAGATCTCCGACGTAATGAAGGCTATCGGCGCTGACGACTTTGGACTTTGTCAGGCGCGCCACGCGCCTTTGCCACAGCACAAGCGCGATGGTTAAAACGATCGACAAGACCATGATCGCGATGCCCGCACCTTCGGCCTGAACTTCGACCGGGGTGTTCGAGAGCAGACGGCGCGTTGAAGTCACGGCGATGATCGCGGCGGAGACCAAAATGAAAACGGATTGAGCCAGCGCAGCGAGGTCTTCGGCGGAGGTGTGGCCAAAGGCGTGGTCTTGGTCTGGCGGGCGCGAAGCGTAATAAATCGCCATCAAACCGCCCAAGGCGATCATCAAATCCATGCCGCTGTCGGCCAAGGAGGCCGCAATCGAAAGCGATCCCGTTTGCCCCAAAGCCCAGAGTTTGGCGATGATCAGAATCGTCGCGACAGTGACGGAGGCCAGGCCCGCCGAAATATTCAAACGCGTGTCGCGCATAGGATCGTCCTTTCGCCCCGAAGGCTTAGTCGAGCATCAACTTGTCACGCACGCGCGCCCAAGCGCGGGGGACAAACGTGTCCTTGGCTGGTTCAAGGCACTGTTTTTCCAAAAACCAGTTAAAATACCCTGCATAGTCAAAAGACGACATGGTTTCAGGGCCAAACTCTATCGCATCCCGCAATTCAGACATGTTTCTTGGAGTAAGTGTGGCGTGCCAATAATCGCTTTTGCCACAGGTGACCACTGGCTTTCGCTGCATCAAGGCCTCAAACCCTGCAGAGGAGTTTTGCGTGATCACGACCCGCGCTGCCTCGATCAGATCATGGATCGACGCATCGGTCACTTTGACATTCGGATGATCGGCGCAAACCTCAAGGATTTGCCTCCGTCCCAATTTGCCCTGCTGCGGATGCGGCTTCACATAGACCACAGCATCGGGGTCCAATTTGGCGGCGGTCTCGATCATCTCTTTGGTGGTCAGATAATGCGTGCGCGGGCTTTCATTTTCGATGGTCTGACACAGGATCGTCGCGGTCGCTGGCCGCAAAGGTGCGTCCATACGCGGTTCCTGACCGAGTTTGGAGACATTCTCACGCAACATAAACCCAGTCACGCCGTTAAAAAAATAATCCGCCTGCTCCCGGTCCACCTCATGCTCGGGAAAGCGCGAAAACCGCAGCGAGCTATTGGCGCCATGGCCCAACTCGTCAAAATACCAAAACCCCCAAAGATAAGAGGGGGAGGCATGAAGAATCGTCGGCCCAAACATTGCCGGGCCACCGACGATGATGTGGAGGTGGCTTTCCTGCAAAAGGGCGCGAGAGGTGCGGCTGTTGCCCTCCACCAAATAGGGGGTCATGCCCTCATGGATCAGCTTTGGCATCAGTTTGGTGAAAAAATCGTGGCGACCTTGGCCAATCGCGTCAAACCAACTGCCGTACCCATGCACGACACAGGATTTAACGCCCTTTGGAATGTTGCGGGCGGCGAGGGGGGATTTGAGCTGTTCCATACCGGCTCACTCCAATATTTCGTCTGAACGCACGCCCCAGAGGCCCGATTTCAATACCCAGCCCTTGTAGCCCGAGGCTGAGACTTTGCACCATGAGATGTTGCATTCCAACAGACGTAAAATCACGCCTTTTTCCGCCTGTGCCGCCAAACGCGATCCGGTGTCAGGCCGCGAAAACAGGTCCACCGTGTCATCCGTAACAAGGGCTGTCCGCACCCCGGAGATCAAGGAGTAATGCAGCCATCCGGTCGCCCCCTCCATGTCACGCACGCGCCGCCAATGACCATATTCGGCAATCACTTCAAGCGGGTAGTTGCGTTTGGTGAAAACCCAATCAATCCGATGCGACAGGGATGGTCCGCGACGTACATTGGCCTCGTTGGCCTTAAGCGAGACGAATCGCGGCAGCGGCAGGTTCGTGGCCGACCCGCGCGTCGGGCCGGTTTGTGGCATCTGTTCGACAGGTGCGGCGGTTGGATTTTGAGCTGTGTCTTCGGTGGCAAAACCCGGTGTTAAACCGAGACAACATGTAAATGCCACAACACAGGCCCCGCGCAAAAGCGGGGTGAGTCGATGAAACCCATAAGGGGAACCACTGGTTACCATTGTGAAATCTGACCTGCTCATAAAAAGAAGGCGTGCCTTGCGCGCCAGCGTGTCACGGAACTTATCCTTTACGCCTTGCCGGGATGCAATCGAGTTTGCCAGTATAGCGGTGAAAAAGAAAGGAAGAGGTGCGGTTATGGTGCAGGGTCGGCTAAAGGTCGTGGTCACACGCGCGTTGCCCGAGGTGGTCGAGACGCGGATGATGGAGCTCTTCGATGTGGAACTCAATCACGACGACGTCAAACTGTCGCGTGAGGCATTGATCGCGGCGATGCAGCGGGCCGATGTTTTGGTGCCCTGTGTTACGGATCGGTTGGATGCCGACATGTTGGGGCAGGCGGGTGAACGGTTGAAACTGATCGCCAATTACGGCGCGGGTGTTGATCATATCGACACGATCACCGCCCATAATCGCGGCATCATGGTGACCAACACGCCCGGTGTGGTGACGGAAGACACCGCCGATATGGTGATGGCGCTGATTCTGGCGGTGACACGGCGCATTCCTGAAGGGCAGGCGGTGATGCAGGCGGGGGATTGGAATGGCTGGGCCCCCACCGCGTTTATGGGGCAACGGTTAACCGGCAAGCGGCTTGGAATTTTGGGCATGGGCCGGGTTGGACAAGCGGTGGCGCGGCGCGCGCAAGCCTTCGGCCTCTCGGTGCATTATCACAACCGGCGCAGACTTCACCCTGACGTCGAAGCCCGCTTTGAGGCGACCTATTGGGACAGTCTCGATCAGATGCTGAGCCGCGTCGATATTCTGTCGATCAACTGTCCGCACACGCCGTCTACCTTTCATCAAATCAACGCAAGGCGGCTGAAGTTGATGAAGCCGACAGCGGTGATTGTGAACACCTCGCGGGGCGAAGTGATCGACGAAAATGCTCTGACGCGGGGCTTGCGCTCTGGCGATATTGGCGGCGCGGGGTTGGATGTGTTTGAGCATGGTCACCAGATCAACCCGCGTCTGCGGGAACTTCCCAATGTGGTCCTTCTGCCGCATATGGGCTCGGCCACGGTCGAAGGGCGGATCGAAATGGGGGAAAAGGTTCTTCTGAACATTCACACCTTTGCCGACGGTCATCGCCCCCCTGATATGGTGCTGCCCTCCATGCTGTGACGTGGTCACATCCTTTTGAACTCTCAGCCTTTTAGGGCCTTTTGCATTGAAACAGGGGCGAGGCGGATTAGGTGAAAGGGCAGCAATTGAAAGGAGGCACTCAATGAATTGGGACCAAATTCAAGGCAAGTGGAAAGAAATGAATGGCCGCATTAAAGAAGAATGGGGCGAGTTAACAGAGGATGATCTGGCCGCTGCAGAAGGGGATCGCGATCAACTCGAAGGTCAGATTCAACAGCGCTATGGCAAAACCAAGGAAGAGGCCCGCGCCGCGGTCAATGACTTTCTGGATCGGATTTGACCATGACCAATATCAATGATTTCCGAAAGGACCCGCAGCATACGCTTTGGGAAGAACTTGATGGCGTGCGCGCAGGCATGCTTGGCCTCGTAGGCTCTGGCGATCACATGCAACCGATGACGCATTTCGTGGATCGCGCGGCCTCTAAGCTGTATTTCATCACGTCAGATCAAACCGATCTGGCCAAACAGGCGGGCGTGGCGGCGACGGCGCACTATTGTGTCGCCTCCACCAACCAATACTTCTATGCCTGTCTGAGCGGGGTGTTAAAGCCGATCACGGACAAAGCCAAATTGGATGAGCTTTGGTCCAAAGTGGTCGCCGCATGGTTCCCCGATGGCAAAGAGGACAAGCATATCACATTGTTGGAGTTTTCTTTGGGCGAAGCCGCTTTGTGGGCCTCGACGGGCAACCCGTTGATCTTTGGTCTTGAGATCGCAAAGGCCAATTTGAACAAAGACAAAACGCCAGATGTGGGCGAGCGCAGGGTTGTGACCTTCGCCAAGGCGGCGTGACGTCCCCTGCGCGTCTCATTACACTGAGCGACACGAGCAAACGACAAAACGCGCTCCCTTGTGGAGCGCGTTTCCTTTTGTGGGCCTAAAGAGCGCAGGGTTTTACCGCTGATCTTTGATAAATGTGCCGTTGTTGAGCTCCTGCATCGCCTGCATCAACTCTTCGCGCGTGTTCATCACGATCGGCCCGTGCCAGGCCACAGGTTCCTCAATCGGCTGACCTGAGATCAAGAGAAACCGCACCCCCTCAGGTCCGGCATTGACCACGATCTCACTGCCAGTGTCGAAATTCACCAAGGTGCGGTTGCCCGACATGTCGCGGATGTTGATTTCCTCGCCGTTCACCTCTTTCTCCACCCGCACACCGTAGGGATTAGAGGCATCGCGAAACGATCCCGCCCCGGCGAACACATAGGCAAAGGTGTTGGCATAGGTATCGACCGGCAACACTTTGCGCGTATTGGGCGGCACGGAAATATCGAGGTACAGCGGGTCCGCTGCCACCCCATCCACAGGTCCGCGTTTGCCCCAAAATGAGCCGGTGACGATTTTCACTTTGGTGCCGTCATCGTCAATGATCTCAGGAATATCGTGGGCCTGAATGTCCTGATAGCGCGGCGCGGTCATTTTCAAACTGGAGGGCAGGTTGGCCCAAAGTTGGAACCCATGCATCTGACCACGGCCATTCCCGCGCGGCATTTCCTGGTGCATGATGCCGGAGCCAGCCGTCATCCATTGCACCGAGCCTGCGCCCAAAACGCCTTTGTTTCCAAGACTGTCGCCATGTTCAACCTCTCCATCCAAAACATAGGTGATGGTCTCGATGCCGCGGTGTGGATGCCAGGGAAAGCCCTTTTCAAACTGTGCCGGGTCGTCGTTGCGAAAGTCATCGAACAACAAAAACGGGTCAAACTCGCGTGGCTTGTGAAATCCGAATGCGCGATACAAGTGAACGCCAGCGCCCTCTAGGGTCGGTTGGCCAACGGAGGTCGATTTTACGGGACGAAACGTCATGATGAGTCTCCTTGTTCTGTTGCCTCATCATGTGGTGATTTTTGTCTGTGCGTAAATATCTGCGCGCGAACGGGGTCTGTGCGTGAGCGCGCGAATTAGGCCGGGCGGAGTATTTACGCTGCAATGAAAACAGCGCCAATAAAACGAAACTGCGTCCCGGCCGCTGGTTCATGGCGCTGTGGCGTCACCAGAAGGGGTTTGGGCCGCACGGGCCGGGACGTCTTCATCGCAGGCGGCCATCGGCTCTCCAGCCTGTACCGCTCCCTGAATGTGGCACGTTAACCTTAATACGCGCCTAACTCCGGCTTCATTGCAGCCAAATACTCAAACAAAAGCGCCCCGAAGGGCGCTCTATCTTATTCTTCTGGGTCTTATTTCTTGTTGGAGCCGTAGACGTTAGCCGTTCCCGGAAAGGCCCGTGATTTGACCTCGGCGGCATATTCCGCGACGGCCTCATTGATCGCGTCGCCCATAGCGCCATATTTTTTGACAAATTTCGGCACCCATTCGTTGAGGCCCAACATGTCCTCCATGACAAGGATCTGACCGTCACAGGTTTTTGATGCCCCGATCCCAATGGTCGGCACTTCGATGGCCTTGGTCATCTTGTCAGCCAATGGCTCTACGACCCCCTCGACCACAATGGCAAAAGCCCCCGCTTCGGCCACGGCAACCGCGTCATCAATGTGGATTTGCCAAGTGTCTTCGTCGCGGCCTTGGGTTTTGAACCCGCCCATAACGTTGGTGGATTGCGGTGTCAGGCCGATGTGCCCCATCACTGGAATGCCACGCTCGGTCAGGAATTTTACCGTTTCCGCCATACGCGCGCCGCCTTCGAGTTTGACGGCCTGACATTGGGTTTCTTTCATGATCGTGGCGGCGTTGCGAAATGCCTGCGACGGGCTTTCCTCATAGGAGCCAAAGGGCATATCGACCACGATCAGCGCGCGTTTGGTGCCGCGCACAACGGCTTTGCCATGCATGATCATCAATTCCAAAGACACGCCAACGGTGCTTTCCATCCCATGCATCACCATGCCGAGGCTGTCGCCGACCAGTAGAAAATCGCAATGTTTTTCGGCAATTGCGGCAGTGTGCGCGTGATAAGAGGTGAGCGAGACGATGGGCTCGCCGCCTTTGCGGTCTCGTATTTGCGGCACGGTCACGCGGCGGATGGTTTCGGTCTGTGTGGACATGGGTTCCTCCTGAGTTCGGGGGTCTGGGCCGAACTTATGTCGGGTCTGCGACCCTTTGGTCGATCAATAGCACATCGCCAAAGCGCGCGGCGAGCAAGATCACAGCGGGACGTTCAATCAGCCCCTCGATCTTTGCCAACGTGGCGGCATCTCGCACATCGACGCTTTCGATGGTGGCGCGCGGTTCGCGAGAGATAAAGGTGCGGATGTCGGTCTCAAGCTGATCTGCCGTGCGCCCGTCCGAGGCCTCATAGGCACCATAAGCCAGCGCTTTGTCGAGGATCAGCGCCGCTTGGCGATCTTCCGGCGTCAGGCGCACATTGCGCGATGACATGGCCAGGCCATCGACCTCGCGCACTGTTGGTACGCCATGAATCTCAATCGGCATATCAAGGTCGCGTACCATGGTTTTGATCACCAAAAGCTGTTGGTAATCTTTTTCGCCGAAAAACGCGCGATCTGCACCGGTGATGTTAAAGAGCTTCGTCACCACAGTGCAGACGCCTTTGTAATGGCCGGGTCGAAGTGCGCCCATCAACAGATGTTCCAATTGCTCGGTGACCACGGTGGTCTGTTTTTCGGGGTGATACATTTCGTCAGCGGAAGGGCAGAACACCGCATCCACGCCCGCCGCTTCCAAAAGCGCGAAATCGCGGGCCTCGTCGCGCGGGTAGGCGTCAAGATCGGAGGGGTCGCCAAACTGGGTCGGGTTGACGAAAATCGAAACTATCACCCGATCAGAGGTGGCCTGTGCTGCGCGTACCAATGTCAGATGCCCGTCATGCAAATAGCCCATGGTTGGCACCAATCCGACCGTCTCACCCGCGCCGTGAAAGGCGTCGACGGCCTTGCGAATGTCGCGTTTGTTTCGGCAAATTTTCAATGGATGTCCTCCCCGCCCACAGCTTGCTTGGCGCAGACTTTACAAACCTTGCGGCACTGCGGCAAGCCGCTGCCCGTACCCCTCTCTTGTCAGGATTTTAACCGTGTTTCACCAAATGTCCCCAAGCCTTCCCAATTCTCGCCATGTTTTGTTGCGATATTGGTGACGATAGTGGTTAAAACGGTAGAATTGTCCAATGGGAACCTTTGGTAAAACACTGAGCCTGATCAGTTTTTTGATCGGGATCACGATTTCAATCCTCGTCTACTTGCAATATTCCAAAGCGCAAAGCGGGATGATGAAAGCCGTGTCGAACAATATGTCGATGACCGAGTCGTATTGGGACGGCAGCGACGAAGATGATGCGCCGAGCTTGTCCACGATGCGGGTGGCCGCGCCCAAAGGCGGCTCTGCGGCGAAAACATTTGAGATTGAGCATGTCGATGCGTCCGCGGAAACCGGGACGATTGTCTATGATGATGGCACCGGGGCGTTTGGCGAAGATGTTGCCGCGGCTGAGCCAGAAGCGCTTGGTCCACCAGAGGACGCAAGTTTTGGCGAATTGGTCAGCTATTATTTTGAAGTGGCCAGCATTTGGTTGTTTGGCGAGCGCGAAGACTCGTTGAAAATGGATTGCAAAGCCAAGCAAGGGGGCGGCAAGGTCTGTAACGTGTCGCGCGGCTAAGGCCGATGACGGGCGGAATATAAAGCGGCGCGAGGAGGCTCCTCGCGCCGTTTTTATGTGGCCGATTTTGTTTGAAGCCGGTTCAGGTGTTAGACAATTCGTCCCAACATTCCAAAGCTTTGGCCGCGTACATCAACACGGGACCGCCTCCCATCTGAACGCCCATCGCCAACATTTCGGACAGCTCTTCACGTGTGCCGCCATGTTTCATCAGCGCCTCAACGTGAAAACCAACACAGGGTTCGCAGCGCACACCGATGGCAATGGCCAACGCCACCAATTCCTTGGTTTTGGCATCAAGCGCATCCCCCTCCATCGCGGCTTTTGACATCGCGCCAAATCCAGCCGGGATGTTACGGTTGGCTTTGTTGAGGGCGCGCAAAGCCTCGCGCATAGATTCGTTTTTTTCAGCCCAAGACATGGGACTCTCCTTTGTTCGCGTGATCTTCTGTTGGCGCTATCTCTGGCATGAGATGGGCGATGCGACCTTGATCCGCATCAAACAAATTCGAGAGGTTGCATGGGATTTTCGCATCGTTTCACGCATAGAAAAGGCCCGCCCCGATGTCTCGGAGCGGGCCTCAATGTATTGATCGCGTGACGGCTTATTGCGGGATGTCGCCGCTCAAGCCTTCGACGTAAAAGTTCATGCCTGCGAGCGTGCCGTCATCGGCCACTTCGCCATCAGCCAACCAGACGGAGCCGTCTTGTTTGTTGAGCGGCCCGGTGAACGGGTGATACTCGCCTGCCGCAATGCTGTCGCGCAGGGCTTCGGCTTCGGCTTTGATGTCGGCGGGCACAGCAGAGGAAATCTCGCCAATGCCAACCATGCCGGCACCGATGCCGTCCCATGTGTTGTCCGATTCCCATGTGCCATCCATCACCGCCTGAACGCGCTCGATGTAGTAGGGGGCCCAGACGTCAATGATCGACGAGATGCGTGGCATCGGCCCATATTCGGCCATATCTGCGGCCTGACCGAAGGTGTAGACATTGCCGGCTTTTTGGGCTGCGGCTTGCGGGGCGGTGGAATCTGTGTGCTGCAAAATTACATCAGCGCCTTGGTCGATCAGGGCCTGTGCGGCATCGGATTCTTTCGCCGGATCGAACCATGTGTAGGCCCAAACCACGTTGAACTCGACATCCGGGTTCACCTTTTTGGCGTGGACATAGGCGGAGTTGATGCCGCGAATAACCTCAGGGATCGGGAAGGAGGCGATATAGCCGACTTTGTTCGACTTGGTCATTTTCCCGGCCAAATACCCTTGCACAGCGCGGCCTTCATAGAAACGTGCCGAGTAGACACCAAGGTTTGGCGCAGTTTTATATCCGGTGGCGTGTTCAAATTTCACATTCGGGAATTTCGCCGCGACATTGACGGTCGGGTCCATATAACCAAAAGAGGTGGTGAAAATCAGATCGGCCCCAGACAGTGCCATTTGTGTCAAAACGCGTTCGGAATCGGCACCTTCGGGTACGGAATCTTGTTCGACGATCTCAACAGCATCGCCAAAATGCGCTGCCATTTCTACTGCCGCTTCGTGGTGGTGCTGTGACCAGCCACCGTCGTTTTTTGGACCGACATAGATAAAGCCGACTTTGACTTTGTCTGCGGCAAAGGATGGCACGGCAAGACCGAGCGCCAACACGGACGCTGTGGCTGCGCTCAGCAAGGTTCTACGTTTCATCTTTGAACTCCCTGTTCGTTTAAAAATCACCTCACGCGGAGGCGAAACTTTTGCCTCAGTTCGAGGCGTGAAAAATCCGCCCCAGCATGGCGGGCGCGTTGCTCGCACCATGCCTGCGCGCGGAAATAACAACAAGAACCACAATCGTCGCAAGGAAGGGCGACATCGACAAAAGCTCAACCGGAACCTTTGCTCCTGCCGCTTGCAGGTTCAATTGCAGCACCGTGATCCCACCAAAAAGATACGCGCCGATCAAAATGCGCCAAGCTTTCCAACTGGCAAACACCACAATCGCCAAAGCGATCCAGCCGTAGCCTGCGGTGATCCCATCGGTCCATTGCGGTACTCGAATAAGGCTGATGTAGGCACCGCCAAGCCCGGCCATTGCACCGCCAAATCCAATCGCCATGACCCGCACCATCCGCACTGGATAGCCAAGCGCATGGGCCGCCGAATGGTTCTCGCCCACAGCGCGTAAAATCAAGCCGGCACGGGTAAATTTCAAAAATGCCCAGACCCCGGCAATCGACAAAAGGCTAAAGTAGACCATCATGTCATGCTGAAACAGCATCGGGCCAATGACCGGGATCTGCTCCAATCCGGGGATGTTCAGATCGGACACGGGCGGGGGTTTGAGGCCCTGATAATTCTGCCCCAAAAGCGAAGCCAAACCCACGCCCATCAAGGTCAGTGCAAGCCCCGCGGGCACCTGTGTGGTCAAAAACACTTGGGTCAAAAGCGCAAACACCATCGAAAGCGCCATGCCGCCAAGGGCCGCAGCGATAAAGCCCACCGTCGGCGATCCGGTCTCGACTGCGGCGATGAATCCGCAGACCGCGCCGGTGATCATCATGCCCTCGACGCCAAGGTTGAGCACCCCAGATTTTTCCACCACCATTTCGCCCAAAGCGGCCAAAAGGATCGGGGTTGAGGCGACCATGAGAGAGGCCAATAGGACGACCGGATTGATTGAGCCGAAATCCATCACACGATCTCCTTTTCACGCAAACCAAGATACAGCGGCAGGGCCAATGAGAGCCCAACGGTGACCCCCGCAGGCACGACCAACCACCACCGTGCCACGCCTTCACGACGTGCATCGAAATAGGACCAAATCCAGAACACGGTGATGGAGATCAGCACATCGGATGAGAACCCGCCCGCAGCCCCGTTGGCAAACAGGTCCATCAAGAAAGAGATCGGGGCAAAGCCATTTGTGGCAAACCAGCTTCCGAAAAAGAGCCAAGGGATCACGGTTCCAATAGCCGCAAGCAAAAACCAGACACGCGAAGAGGGCATCACACGGCCTCCTTTTTGACAATCATCAAGCGGTAGTTGACGAAAATATCCATGCCCAAAAGTGTCATCAACAACATGCCTTGGAACACTTGGATCGAGGCCGAGGGCAGGCCCAACATAAATTGCGCCAATTCACCACCGATAAATGTCAGCGCCAGTAGCAGCCCGGCGAGCAGGATGCCGACCGGGTGCAACCGCCCCAAGAAAGCGACGATGATGGCGGTGAAGCCGTAGCCTGCGCCAAAGTCGATGGAGATTTGTCCTGCGGGGCCGGTGACTTCAAACAGCCCGGCCAAACCCGACAACGCGCCGGCCGTTCCGAGGCAAAACAGCACCAAAAGTTTGTCTTTGACCCCGGCAAACCGCGCCGCGCGTGGGCTTTCGCCGGTCAGACGAATTTGAAACCCCAACATATGTTTGTTGATCAAAACATAGGCCGCAACCACGGCGGCAAAAGCCGCAACAACGCCCCAATGCGCCCCTGTGCCTGAAATCAATTCTGGATTTGACATCGCCGGGATTTGGCTCAGGTTGCGCGATCCGGGAAAGCCGTTGCCCTCCGGATTGCGCAGCCAACTCAGCGCTGCCGAGGCCAAAAGCTGTTCGGCGATATAGACCAGCATCAAGGACACAAGGATCTCATTGGTGTTGAACCGTGTCTTCAAAATCGCCGGGATCATCGCCCACAAGAAACCGCCAATCGCCCCCGCGATCACCATCAACGGGAAGATCCACCACGCGTCCGTTGGGTAAAACGCAAGCCCCACAGCCGCACCCGCAAGCGCGCCCATGATATATTGCCCTTCGGCTCCGATGTTCCAAATTCCGGCTTTGAACCCAAGGCTCAGCCCGATCGCAATCAGGATCAGCGGTGCGGCCTTGACCAAAAGCTGTGGTCGCGAATAGGCGGCGAATTGGTCGTTGAACAACGGGTCCCAAAAGATGGTGCGGATGGCAGCAAACGGGTCTTTGCCCATCAGCGCAAACAAAATCCCACCTAAGATCATCGTCAGGATCACCGCCAAAATCGGCGTCGCGATGGTCCAGGCTTTTGACGGCTCGGGGCGTTTGACGAATTTGATCATTCTGCGGCCTCCAAATCATGTGCGCCGCCCATCATCATCCCGATCTCATCGACGGTCAGGCCTTTGGCGACACGAGGCGCGGTCAATTTGCCTTCGTTGAGGGCGGCGAAATGGTCCGAAATTTCCATCAATTCATCGAGGTCCTGTGAGATCACGATCACCCCTGCGCCTTTGGCCGCAAGGTCCAAAAGCGATTGGCGAATGGCGGCGGCGGCCGAGGCGTCGACACCCCATGTCGGCTGGTTCACCACCAACACGGTCGGGTCTTGGAGCACTTCGCGGCCAATCACGAATTTCTGCAAATTGCCGCCTGATAATGAGCGCGCCGCCGAGCCGGGGCCAGGGGTGCGCACGTCGAATTTCGCGATGATCTCGCGGGCAAACGCTTCGGTTTTCTTCCAGTTGACGAAATTGTTTTTGCTTAATTTTTTTCGGATGTTCGCGGTCAAAACCGCGTTTTCCGTCAGGCTCATATTGGGCGCGGCAGCATGGCCCAGCCGTTCTTCAGGCGCCGCCAAAAGGCCGATTTTACGCCGCGCGTTTGGTCCAAAGCCACTGATGTCTTGACCGCAATAGGTGATCGCGCCTTTGCCGGTTTTCGCCTCGCCCGAAAGCACCGACAAAAGTTCATCTTGGCCATTGCCCGCCACGCCGCCGATGCCAAGCACCTCACCCGCACGCAGTCTCAGAGACACGTTTTTCAACCGGGTGCCAAACGGGTTGGCCGGAGCAAAATCAAGCCCCTGCACATCCAGCAGAACCTCGCCCGTTTCGCCGCCTTCGCGCGACGGCACATGCAAAGTTTGCCCCACCATCATCTCCGCCATGTCGCGTGCGGTTGTGACCTTGGGGTCGCATTCGCCGACCACCTTGCCCAGTCTTAGGATCGTTGCCCCATCGCAGAGCGCGCGAATTTCTTCGAGCTTGTGCGAGATATAGAGGATCGAGGTGCCTTCAGATTGCAGTTTGCGCAGGGTTTTGAACAGGATTTCAACCTCCTGCGGCGTTAAAACCGAGGTGGGTTCATCCATGATCAACAGTTTCGGGTCCTGTAAAAGACAGCGGATGATTTCCACCCTTTGCCGTTCGCCTGCTGACAAATCACCAACAATCCGGTCCGGGTCGAGTGGCAGGCCGTAAGCGTCGGACACTTCGCGAATGGACTGCGCCAAGGCGTTCATTTTTGGCGGGTTTTCCATCCCAAGCGCGACGTTTTCGGCGACGTTCAGCGCCTCAAACAGTGAAAAATGTTGAAACACCATCGCGACGCCTGAGGCCCGCGCGGCCTGCGGATTGCCGGGCGCATAAGGCGCGCCGTGCAGTTGCATGGAGCCCGCATCGGGTTTTTCCAGCCCGTAAATCATTTTCACCAGTGTGGATTTGCCCGCGCCGTTTTCGCCCAAGAGGGCATGAACCTTGCCGGCACCGATGGAAAAGGACACGTCGTCATTGGCGCGCACACCGGGATATTGGCGCGTTAGCCCCGAGAGGTTTAATAGCTCTGTCACGCTGTTTGTTCCCCGTAAGAGTCTGCGATCTCTGTGGATGAGATTAGGCTTGCGGCCACCCCAATCGCAATGGCTTGTGGATGTTTCCCTAGCGACGGTTGCCCAATTGGACAGCAAATGCGGTCAATTTGGGCGTCCAAATGCCCCAAGTCGCGCAAACGCCCGCGAAACCGGGCCCATTTGGTGCGCGATCCGATCAGCCCGGCAAAGCCAAACCCATGGGTCAAAAGCCGATGACATAGCTCTAAATCGAGCGCGTGGGAGTAGGTCAAAATCAGATGTTCGGCCCGGACAGGCGCGTAGTGCGCCACGTCTTCGGGATGGGACGCGATCAGCGGATCGACGCCATCGGGCAGGTGTTCGGGGAACCGATCAGCCCCGGTGTCGATCCATGTTATGGCAAAATCGGGCAGCGGGGCGAGGGTATTTACGATGGCGCGGCCGACATGCCCGGCACCCCAGACCCAAACCGGGCGGGTGGCGCGCCGGACCGGTTCGATCATCCAATCCCCATAAAGCGCGGGTTTCAAAACCCCTTGTGCCCGTGCCAGAGTGAGGGCTTTTTTGACCACAAACGGCATGTCTCCGAGGCCACGCGCATAAATGTCCTGCGGAATATCTTCAACTGAGTCAAAGACTTCGGTCAAAAGCGTCACCGCCCCGCCGCAGCATTGCCCCATCGCGGGGCCTAGTGGCAGACGGTTCAAGCGCGGCGCGCAAAACGCAGATTTTGCGGCCTCAAATTCCAATGTCCCGCCGCCAATTGTGCCCGATTGCCCAAACCCCTCTGGCGTGGCCCAGACCAACATTGCCGCACCCACTTCACGTGGGGCGGAGCCTTGGACCTCGGCCACAACCACCCGCGCCACGCGTCCGTGTTGGGCGATGGCTTGGGCCAAAGCGTCGCGATCAAAGCTCATCCGCGGGCTCGCGTGATGGCGTTGAGCAATTCTTCGGGTGTGGCGGGGGCGTTGAGTGCCGGATAGGTCGGCCCACAGGCGGCGCAGGCATCCGAGAGCGCCAAAAACGCCGAAATCCCCAACATAAACGGCGGCTCGCCCACCGCTTTGGAGCGATAAATCGTATCCTCGCGGTTGCGCCCGTCCCAGAGCGCGACGTTGAACACATCCGGTGCGTCAGAGCAGGCCGGAATTTTATAGGTTGAGGGCGCATGGGTTTTCAGCAAACCCTTGGCATCCCACCACAATTCCTCGGTGGTTAACCAACCCGCACCCTGGACATAGCCGCCTTCGATCTGGCTTTTGTCAATCGCCGGATTGAGCGAGGTTCCCGCATCATGCAAAATATCGGCGCGCAAAATGCGGTTTTCGCCGGTGAGCGTGTCGAGCGCCACTTCGGTGATCGCAATGCCATGGGCAAAGTAGAAAAATGGCCGACCCTTGCCTTTGATGCGGTCCCATTCGATCTTTGGCGTTTTGTAAAATCCGGTCGAGGACAGGCTGACACGGTTCATATAGGCGAGGCTGACGAGTTCAGCGAACCCCATGTCATGCACGCCAAAGCGCACACGTCCCTCGGCCCAGGTGACCTCGCTTTCGCCAAAGCGTTCAAGGATAAAGACCTCAAGCCGGGTGCGGATCGCATCACAGGCGTTTTTGACCGCCATGCCGTTCAAATCCGTACCCGAAGAGGCGGCGGTGGCGGAGGTGTTGGGGACTTTTCCGGTGTCTGTAGCGGTGATTTTAACGGTTTCAATAGGCACGCCAAACACCTGAGCTGCGACTTGCGCGACTTTTAGAAACAAGCCCTGGCCCATTTCCGTGCCGCCATGGTTCATATGGATCGAACCGTCATTATAGACATGGACCAGTGCGCCCGCCTGATTGAGGTGGGTGAGGGTAAAAGAGATGCCGAATTTCACCGGCGAAATTCCGAGACCCTTTTTGATGATCGGGTTCTCGGCGTTCCATTTTGCCACTGCCTTTTTGCGCGCGGCGTAATCGGCATCTTGCAACAGCTTTTCGGTCATGGCGTGAAGGATGAAATCCTCGACCTCCTGACCATAGGGCGTCAGCTTGCCGCGCGGGGTCAGTTGTCCGCCGGCATGGGCACCGTGCCCGGTGTCCGTCTCCGCACCACCACGGCTCAGAGGATCGCCATCCAGCGAGAGCACATGGTCTTCCGGTAGGCCTTCGCCCGCCGTCGGCACCACCATGTCATCGTAATAATTCAGCCGACGCACCTCGGCTGGATCGCGGCCCAGCGTGTGCGCAATGTGATCCACCACGCGCTCAATTCCCAACACGCCTTGCGGCCCGCCAAAGCCGCGATAGGCGGTGTTGGATTGCGAATTGGTTTTCAACCGATGGCTTTCAATCCGCGCATTGGGCAGGAAATAGGCGTTGTCCGCATGTAACATGGCGCGATCGGCCACGGGCAGGGTCAGGTCCATCGACCATCCGGCCCGCGTCAATTGAACAAATTCGATGCCTTCAATCCGGCCATGTTCGTCAAACCCACATGTATAGGAAATGCGAAAATCATGGCGTTTGCCGGTGATGATCATGTCGTCATCGCGATCATAGCGCATTTTACAGGGCTTGCCCGTGTCGCGCGCCGCAATGGCGCAGGCAATGGCAAGCCAGTTGCCCTGTGATTCCTTGCCGCCAAACCCGCCGCCCATCCGCCGGGTTTCAACCCGCACCGCATGCATCGGGACATGCAGGGCGTGGGCGACCTTGTGTTGAATCTCTGAGGGGTGTTGGGTCGAGGAATAGACCACCATATCGCCACCTTCTTGTGGCAAGGCGGCGGCGGCTTGGCTTTCGAGGTAGAAATGCTCTTGGCCACCCATGTGCAGCGTGCCCTTGATCACATGCGTCGCGGCTTTGATCGCCTCGGCGGCATCGCCACAGCCATAAATGCGTGGCCCATCTTCAAACCGGCTTTCTGCGGCCATTGCTTCGTCATACCCAAACAGCGCGGGTTTTTCGTCATAGGCGATCTTGCCCAGCGTGGCGGCTTTGCGCGCGGCGTGATGCGAGGTTGCGACCACCAAAAACACCGGCTGGCCGACAAAATTCACTGTCGTTGAGGTGAGCAGGGGCTCGTCGCCCAGCGAGGGCGAACAATCGGGGATGTGATCGCCGAAATCCTCCGTCGTGTACACCCGGATCACGCCTGGCGCGGCGCGCACGGGCGCGAGGTCCATCGAGGTGATCTCGCCATGCGCGACCGTTGAGAGGCCAAAGGCCAGATGCAGTGCGCCGACGGGCAGCGGGATGTCATCAATATAGCGGGCCTGACCCGTGACATGCAGGCGGGCGGCGTCATGGGGATGCGAAGACCCAACAGACATCATGCGCCCTCCTTGATCGAGAGGACCGAGGTGGCGAGGCCGGACCGTTCGGCATAAAGGCGGCGCAGCATGTTTTGCGCTGCACTCAGGCGGTAGTCGGCTGAGGCGCGCATGTCGCTCATTGGGGTGTAATCTTTGGCAAAGGCGGGCAGGGCGGCCATAATTGTCGCCTCATTCCAGGGCTGGCCGATCAAAGCCGCCTCAACGGTTTTGGCCCGCGCGGGTGTCCCGGCCATGCCGCCAAAGGCGATCACCGCGCTGCGAACGACCCCGCCTTCAACCGCGATATTGAATGCACCGCAGACGGCGGAAATGTCTTGGTCGAAGCGTTTCGAGAGTTTGTAGACGGCGAGATTGATCAGCCCGGCTTTTGGCACGGTGATGCTTTCGACAAATTCAGACGGCTGACGGTCCTGCTTGCCATAGGCGATAAAGAAGGCTTCGAGCGGGATGGTGCGCTGATCCTCGCCTTTGCGCAGGGTCACGGATGCGCCTGCCGCAATCAACGGTGGCGGGCTGTCGCCAATCGGTGAGCCGTTGGCGATATTGCCGCCCAAGGTGGCGGCGGCGCGGACTTGGGTCGAGGCGAAGCGGCGGAACATCTCAGACAGCGAGGGCGCATAGGGTTTGAACAGGGGGATCAGATCGGCAATCGGGGTCATGGCTTTGATCTCGAACGCCGCGTCCGTCTCTATGATGCCCTTGAGATCATTGACGCCGTTTAGGAAAATCACCTCGTCCAAATCGCGCATCTGTTTGGTGACCCAAAGCCCGACATCGGTGGCCCCGGCGATCAAGGTCGCAGAGGGCCGAAGGCCGTAAAGTGCGGCCAGTTCGTCCACCGTTTCGGGGCGCTGCACCACGGCGGGGGCGGCAAAGGGGATATGTTCAAAGCCCTCGGGCACAGGTGAGGTTTCGGCTTTTTGGGCGGCGCGCAGGATCGGCGCATAGCCGGTACAGCGACACAGATTGCCCGCAAGGATGTCTTCGTGGTTGGTCTCGCCACGCGCGTGCGCCGTGGCCATCGACATGATAAATCCGGGGGTGCAAAAGCCACATTGGCTGCCGTGTTCCTCGATCATCGCGCTTTGCACCGGGTGCAGCGTGTCGCCTTTGGACAGGCCTTCGACCGTGGTGACGGATTTTCCGTGAAGCTGCGGCAGGAACAAAATACAGGCGTTGAGGGGCTTTTTGCCGCTCTCATCCTCGACCATGATGGTGCAGGCCCCGCAATCGCCTTCGTTGCAGCCCTCTTTGGTGCCGCATAGGCCGCGCCCGTCACGCAGGTAGTCCAGTAAGGTGCGGGTTGCAGGCTCGCGGGTGCGAACAATCTCGCCGTTGAGCCGAAAAGTGATCTCCATCGTGTCAGACCTACCGCTTTCTCTTTATGACAGACGCGTCCGATGCGGTGGAAAACGCGTGCCCTTCTGGGCAAGGAAACCGGGATGGGCGGCATTTTGCAAGGGATTCCGACGCCCCCCCTGCATAGAGTTTGAACGTTTGGTGAAAAACTAAGCGCTTTGGCTCAGATCAAAGAGCTGTGGACAAGAGGCGTTTTGCACTTGGCGGCGGTCGTCGCCATGCGTTAGCTTACGGCTCAAATGAGCAGTCCCTCCTTTATCCATCTTCGGGTCCATACCGAATATTCGCTTCTCGAAGGCGCAATGCGGCTTAAGAAATTAAGCGGCATGGTCTCCGATATGGGCATGCCCGCGGTCGCCGTCACCGACACCAACAATCTGTTTTGCGCGCTGGAGTTTTCCGAATACGCCAAAGGTGCCGGGGTTCAGCCGATCATTGGCTGTCAGGTGGATGTGGCATTTGCAGAAGGCGAGCCGGGCGAAAAAGCCAAGCCGCCTGCACCGATCGTGTTGTTGGCGCAAAATGAGCAGGGCTATGAGCATCTGATGAAGCTCAATTCCTGCCTCTACATCGACAAGCACGGTGCCCTGCCGCAGGTCACGGTAGAGGAGTTGGAGCGCTATTCTGCGGGTCTGATTTGTCTCACCGGCGGCGCGCTGGGCCCGATTGGGCGGATGATCACCGAGCATCACAAACCACAGGCGCGCGCGCTGTTGCAGCGGCTCAAAGAGATCTATCCAAACCGGCTTTACGTCGAACTCCAACGCCATCCGGGCGATGACGGCCAACACACCGAGGCGGAGCGGCTGTGCGAGCGGCCTTTCGTGGAATGGGCCTATGATTTGGGTCTGCCCTTGGTGGCGACCAACGATGTCTATTTCCCGAAAGCGGAGATGTATGAGGCCCATGATGCGCTGATTTGTATTGCGGAAGGGGCCTATGTCGACCAATCCGAGCCGCGTCGGCGTCTGACCGACCAGCATTATTTCAAATCGCCTGCGGAAATGGCTGCACTCTTTGCAGACCTGCCGGAAGCGATTGAAAATACGGTAGAAATCGCTAGGCGCTGTGCGTTCAAGGCGTATAAGCGCGACCCGATTTTGCCGAAATTCGCCGATGATGAGGTCGAGGAACTGCGCAAACAGGCGTGGGAGGGGCTTGAGGCCCGTTTGGCGGTGATCGAACCCGCCGCCCCGCGTGAAGAATACGATGCGCGACTGAAATTCGAGCTTGGCATCATCGAACAGATGGGGTTTCCCGGCTACTTTTTGATCGTGGCCGATTTTATCAAATGGGCCAAAGACAATGGCATTCCGGTTGGGCCGGGCCGGGGGTCCGGGGCGGGCTCTCTGGTCGCCTATGTGTTGACCGTCACCGACCTTGATCCGCTGCGCTACTCTTTGCTGTTCGAACGGTTCCTGAACCCCGAACGTGTGTCGATGCCCGATTTCGACATCGACTTTTGCATGGATCGCCGTGAAGAGGTGATCAAATACGTTCAGCAAAAATATGGCCGCGACAAGGTCGGTCAGATCATCACCTTTGGCGCGCTTTTGTCCAAAGCCGCCGTGCGTGACATCGGTCGTGTGTTGCAAATGCCCTATGGTCAGGTTGATCGTCTGTCAAAATTGATCCCGGTGGAGGGCGTCAAACCCGTTTCCATTCACCAAGCCCTGATTGACGAGCCGCGTCTGCGCGAAGAGGCCAAAAACGAAGAGGTTGTCGATCGGCTTTTGACCTACGGCCAACAGGTTGAGGGGCTGTTGCGCAACGCCTCCACCCACGCCGCCGGGGTGGTGATCGGGGACCGTCCGATTGACGAATTGGTGCCGCTCTACCAAGATCCGCGCTCTGACATGCCCGCGACCCAATTCAACATGAAATGGGTCGAACCTGCGGGTTTGGTCAAATTCGACTTTTTGGGTCTCAAAACCCTAACCGTGATCCAATCGGCGATGAACCTGATTTTCAAATCGGGTCGGCCTTTGCATGTCGCGGCGGATGGCACCACGCTTTACGAGCCGCCCGAAGGTGCGGAAAACGAGATCAACCTCATCCCGCTGGATGATGACAAGACCTATAAGCTCTATTCAGACGCCAAAACGGTCGCGGTGTTTCAGGTGGAGAGCTCGGGCATGATGACCGCGCTGCGCCAGATGAAACCGACCTGTATCGAGGATATTGTGGCGCTTGTGGCGCTCTATCGTCCCGGTCCGATGGAGAACATTCCGACCTATTGCGACGTGAAACACGGGCGTAAAAAATTGGAATCGGTGCACCCGACCATTGATCACATTCTGGCCGAGACCCAAGGCATCATCGTGTACCAGGAACAGGTGATGCAGATCGCTCAGGTCATGGCGGGCTATTCGCTTGGCGGCGCAGATTTGCTGCGCCGCGCCATGGGGAAAAAGATCAAAGAGGCGATGGACGCCGAGCGCCCGAAATTCGAGCGCGGCGCTGGTGAAAACGGTGTTGATAAGAAAAAGGCCTCTGAAGTCTTCGATCTGCTCGAAAAATTCGCCAACTACGGCTTCAACAAATCCCACGCGGCGGCCTATGCCGTGGTGTCCTATCAAACGGGCTGGCTTAAGGCGAACCACCCGGTTGAATTCATGGCCGGTGTCATGAATTGCGATATTCACCTCACCGATAAATTGGCGATCTATGCCGAAGAGGTGCGTCGCGGTCTTGAGATCGAAATCATTCCGCCCTGTGTGAACCGCTCTTTGGCGACGTTCGATGTGGTCGATCAAAAGCTGGTCTACGCGCTGGGCGCGCTCAAAAACGTCGGCGGCGAGGCGATGCAATTGATCGTGCGCGCGCGGGACGCGGGCAAACCTTTCGTCACCCTGTTTGATTTTGCCCGCCGGGTCGATTTGAAACGCGTCGGCAAGCGGCCTTTGGAAATGTTGGCACGGGCGGGTGCATTTGATCTTTTGGACCCCAACCGTCGCCGGGTGTTCGAAAGCCTCGATCCTTTGGTGCAATATTCCGCCGCGATTCACGAACAAAAGGCGTCAAACCAAGTGTCGCTGTTTGGCGATGCGGGCGAAGATTTGCCCGAACCACGGCTGTCTCCGGTGAACGATTGGGTCGCCTCCGAACGGTTGATGGAAGAGCAAAAAGCCATCGGTTTTTTCCTGTCGGGTCACCCGCTGGATGACTACGCCAGTGCGTTGAGACGCAAGAAAATCGGTACCATTGCGGATGCTCAGGCCAAGGCCGAGGCTGAAGGTTCCGCCATCGTCAAAGTTGGCGTCATGGTATCGGGTTTTCGCGAGATGAAATCGGGCAAAGGCACCCGCTATTTCCGCATGAATATTTCCGACAGCACCGGGCAATTGTCCGGCATCGCCATGTTCCCGCGCAAAGATGATTTCGACATCTCGCGGCAGGTGTTTGAGACCACGGATAAGGTCGTGGTCACGCTTGAGGGGCGGTTCAACGATGGCCAATTTGATCCGACCATTCGTTCGGTCGGTCCGATGGAGGCCGCCGTGGCTGACGCAGGCGGGGCGGGTTTGCGGATTTTCTGCGACGATGTGGTGGCGATTGCGCAGGTCGGTGATCTGTTGACCCGCACCACGCGCGAGGCCAAACAACCGGCGCGCGGGGCTGTGGCCTTTTGTATCATGGCACCGGACTATCCCAACGAAGTGGACATCGACATTCCGCAATCCTTTGTTATAACGCCTGAAATCAAAGGGGCGATCAAATCGCTCGACGGGGTTGTGACGGTGGAGGATCTGTGATGAGGACGAGGCGTCCGCTTTTGGCCCATATGCTTGTGGCCAGTGTGGCCTTGTCCGCCTGTCAGCTTCAGACCCCTGTGGACCCGCCAATTTCCAACACCGACGTCCCTGCCGCAGGCTATTCTCAGGCGCAATTGTCCCGCGCCTTTGCCGCCGCCGCAGAGGCTGCGGAAAGCGAAGACGCCACAGAGGTGGCGGAAAAATCGGGTCAATCAAAGGGGCTTTTCGCCTTTTTAAAGCCCGTACCGCCCGAGGTCTCGCCTTTGAGCGGTACCGAGATTGAGGTGGTGGCGGGCACATCTCCTGAACAGAGCGCGACGTTGATTGCGATGCCTGAGGCGGCTGATTTGGCCGTGGATGAAGCACAGGGCGATCCGGTAGACGAGGCAAAAACGGGCGGGCTTTTTGCGTTTTTGAAGCCAAAACACCCCCCTGCGCCCGCTGAACCCGAACCTTTTGAGGCGCGACCAGAAACACTTGGTGTCCCCGCTGTGCTTCCGGCACCAGACGAGGCTCCAGATGCCGCCGAGCCGCCTGAGACCCAAGCGCCAACAGCCTCTGCTGCGCCGAAAAAGCCGCTGTTTGGCTTTTTGAAACCAAAGGCCACGCATGGCACTCCGAAGTCCACGGTTCAACCCGGCGAGGTCCTGCCTTTTGGTGAGGTCGGTATCGCCTGCGAAGCCAACAAACGCAGCATGGGACGTGAGGTCGATCAGTTCCCGCGCGAGGGCACAACGGTTTGGCGGCTTTTTGATACCGATCCGGCCAACACTGGCCCGCGCACGCAGTTTATCACAGGCTTTGCCGATGGCTGTGCGCGTCAGGTGACGGCGTCCTTGGTGATGTTTGGGGAGGCGGGCCTACATGAGGTGCTGCGCTACTCTGACAGCAATGAGGCCGATTGGTCACAAGCCGACAAAAGCTATGAAGCGATCAAATCCTCAACCTGTGGTGTGAAGCGCAAACAACGCTGTCCGGCGGATAAGGTGGGGCTTTTGGAGAAACAACTGGCCTTTGTGTCAGTCTATCCGACCTTTGGCGCGCCGAAAGGGTGGTTGGAATTGTTGCTCCACAATGGCGATGTCATGTCCGAGGAAATCCGCTGAGGCGTATGAGTTTCGGCCACATTTTCCAACGGATCATATGACGTTTACCAATGCGGCGGACGTTGATCGGCCAAGGCCACAGTGCCCTCGCCATCGGATTGACGTACCGCTTCCGCCTGCATCAACATGCCAAGACGCCGACCGATCACTTCGATCTCGCGTTCTTGCCGGGCCACAATATCGGACAGCTCATCCACCGTTTTGCTCAAATGCGCGACCTGTTCCTCAAGTGCAAGGGTGCGATCTTCGGTACTCATTCTGGCTCTCCCGTTAACGTAATCTGTGACGTGACTGACCTTGTGGTCCAAGGATACGGCAGTTTGTCCCGGTTTTCACCCGTCGGATGCGGTCCCCGGCTTGCCCCTTTGGCCCTCGTGGGCTATGCCGCATCCGGTGACAGACGTAAAGGACAGGCCATGGCCAAGCCCAAGAAAACTCCACGCCCCAAGGCGATCACGCCCAAAGGCTTTCGCGACTATTTTGGCACCGAGGTGACCGAACGCAAAGCCATGCTCGATCAGATTGCGGCGGTCTATCATCTCTACGGCTTTGAGGCGCTCGAAACTTCGGCGGTGGAGACGGTGGAGGCGCTTGGCAAATTTCTGCCCGATGTGGATCGTCCAAATGTGGGGGTCTTTGCCTGGCAAGAGGAACCCGAGGCGGAAAAGCCCGGTGATTGGTTGGCGCTGCGTTATGATATGACCGCGCCTTTGGCCCGTGTTGCTGCACAGTATCGCAATGAGTTGCCCGCCCCCTATCGCCGTTACGCGATGGGCCCAGTGTGGCGCAATGAAAAGCCCGGACCCGGACGCTTTCGCCAGTTTTATCAATGCGATGCGGACACTGTCGGCGCGCCGTCCGTGGCCGCAGACGCCGAGATTTGCGCGATGCTGTCCGATACGCTTGAGGCCGTTGGCATCCCGCGCGGCGATTACATCATCCGCGTCAACAACCGCAAGGTTTTGGACGGGGTGTTGGAGGCGGCGGGGCTGCCCGACACCGAAGAGTTCGCCGATGTGCGTGGCATCGTCTTGCGCACGATTGATAAGCACGACAAATTTGGGGACGAGGGCGTTATGGCGCTTTTGACCGAAGGCCGCAAAGACGAAAGCGGTGATTTCACCAAAGGCGCGGGTCTTGCGACCACGCAGGTTGATTTGATTTTGGGCTTTGTGAATGGCCGCCAAGAGGATAATGCCTCCACAATTGCGCGTCTTGGCACGCTGGTCGAAGGCTCGCAAACCGGCATTGATGGCGTTGATGAGCTGCGCCAGATCGCCGATCTTCTGGCCGGGCAGGGCTACGGCCCGGATCGCATCGTGATTGACCCCGCCGTTGTGCGTGGCTTGGGCTATTACACTGGCCCGGTTTATGAGGCCGAGCTGACCTTTCAGATCGAAGACGAAAAAGGCCGGGTGCGCGATTTTGGCTCGGTTGCGGGCGGCGGTCGCTATGACGATCTGGTCAAACGCTTCACCGGCCAAGAGGTCCCGGCCACCGGCATGTCCATCGGTGTCGATCGGCTTTTGGCCGCGCTGACCGCCAAGGGCCGGATGGGCGCAACCGCGCAAGGCCCGGTTGTGGTCACGGTGATGGATCGCGACCGGATGAGTGATTACATGGCGATGGTCACGGAATTGCGCCAAGCGGGCATTCGCGCCGAGGTCTACCTTGGCAATCCCAAGAATTTTGGCAACCAACTGAAATACGCCGACAAGCGGATGAGCCCGGTGGCGATCATTCAAGGCGGCGATGAAGAGGCCAAAGGCGTGGTGCAGATCAAGGACCTGATCCTTGGCACCAAACTGGCGGAAAATGCCTCGCTTGAGGAATGGAAAGATCGTCCGAACCAATTCGAAGTGCCCCGTGGTGACATGGTCGCCAAGGTGCGCGAGATCATTGAAAGCTATGCCTGATGCCCCGCACTGACATTCCAAAAGCCGCAGTGCGCGCCGAGGCCGCACGCCTGAAATCGAGTTTCGAGGCCAAGGGCGCGCATCCGGTGGAGATGGATATTCTGCTGCCTGCCGAGGTGCTTTTGGACCTCTACGGCGAAGACATCCGCGCCCGCGCTTATATGAGTACGGACCCGGACCGCGGCGAAATGATGCTGCGCCCGGATTTTACCGTGCCCGTGGTTCAGGCCCATATGTCGGATGGTGCCGAACCGGCGCGTTACACCTATGCGGGCGAAGTGTTTCGCAAACAAGAGGTGATGCCCGAGCGCGCCAATGAGTATATTCAGGTCGGCTATGAGGTGTTTGACGGGGCCAATCCCGCCGATGCCGATGCCGAAGTCTTTGCCGCGTTTTCTGATGCGCTTGCGGGCTATGATCTGCGTGCTGCGACAGGCGATATTGGCATTTTGGTGGCTGCTGTGCGCGGGCTGAAAACCACAGAACGCCGCCGGAGCGCCTTGTTGCGTCACATCTGGCGGCCCCGTCGGTTTCGCGCGCTGATGACCCGGTTTTCCGAGGGCGGGACAGACCTGCGTCAGCAAAACCTCGAACGCGTGACCGCCAATCTGGCAGAGCCAGAGGCCCCCTTTATTGGCCTGCGCACCCAATCCGAGATTGACGCGCGCATTTTGGCGCTGAAAGAAGATGCCAATGAGCCGCCCATCGCAGAATCCGAAATTGAGCTGCTTGATGACATTCTTTCGCTGAAAGAAACCGTGCCGCATGTGCTCTCCGCGCTGCGCGACATCACGGTGGATATGCCTGCGATCTCTGAGGCGGTCACCCGGTTGAGCCGCCGCGCTGATGCGATGGCGGCGCGTGGGGTTGATGTCGAGCATCTCGAATTCGAGGCCTCCTATGGCCGGACCTCGATGGAATATTACGATGGGTTTGTCTTTGGCTTTTACGCCGAAGGCCGCCCGGATTTGCCGCCCGTGGCCACCGGTGGGCGCTATGATGCGCTTACCTCCGTGTTGGGGCAGGGGCGGTCTATCCCAGCCGTTGGCGGCGTGATGCGGCCCGGGTTGATGTTGGCTCTGAAAGGAGACGCGTGATGGTTGTCAAACTCGGCGTGCCCTCCAAGGGCCGGTTGATGGAAAAGACCTTTGAATGGTTCGCGCAAGCGGGCATCACCCTATCGCGCGCGGGCGCTGAGCGCGAATATTCAGGTGTGGTCGAAGGCATTGACGGGCTTGAATTGGTCCTGTTGTCGGCCTCTGAGATTCCCCGCGAATTGGCGGCTGGGCGTATCCATTTGGGCGTCACAGGGTCTGATCTGGTGCGTGACAAACTGGCCGCTTGGGACAGCAAGGTGATGGAAATCGCGCCGATGGGGTTTGGCCATGCCGATCTGATCATCGCGGTGCCGAAAGCCTGGGTTGATGTCGATACGCTGGATGATCTCGATGCCGCCGCCGCCGCCTTTCGCGTGCGCCACGGGTTTCGTCTGCGCATCGCTACCAAATATCACCATCTGGTGCGCGAGTTTTTGAAAACCAATGGCGTGGCTGATTATCAACTGGTTGATTCGCAAGGCGCGACCGAAGGCACGGTGAAAAACCTGACCGCAGAGGCGATTGCAGACATCACGTCAACGGGCGAGACCCTGCGCGCCAACCACCTTAAAATTCTCAATTGCGAGCCGGTGCATAAATCCCAAGCGACGCTGTTCAAAAGCCGCACAGCCGCGTGGTCTGATGACACGCGGGCAACCATGGTGTCACTCAAAGAAATGTTGGGGATGGGCGACTGAGGTTCAATTGGCCTCAAACACTCCGATCAAATTCTCTACCGGGACAAATCCGCGACCGCCTATGTCTTGGGGCAGGCGGCTGTCTGCTGCGTTGTTCCGCGAATCGCCCAATACAAACACATGTCCTTTCGGGATCGTGACCTCAGCCATGGTGTCAAAACGGCTCTCGCCTGCCTCCAAAAGCTGGTAGCTGGTGCCATCCGGGAGGGTCTCGCGCAACAGCGGCACCTCACAACTGGCTTGGCCGCCACAGACACTGCGGGCGTAGTGTGCCGCATTTTCCTCTGAAATTAGGAAGATTTCATCCGCTTCCTGCGGCAGAGGCGCGCCATTCAGGATGACCACGCCGTCCTCTAGCGCAATCCTGTCGCCCGCAAGGCCGATGAGGCGAAACACAAATGCCGATTGGCTGCGCGTGTCCTTGAAAACAATCATTTGCCCACGCTCTGGCATCAGGGTGGTGCCATAATGGGTTGCGATGGGACAGGCGCCTATGGGCAAGGTCGGGAGCATCGCAGAGGAGGAAATGCGAAACATTTCGTGACCGCCAAAGGCACATTTCAAACAGAGACAGCTGGCCTGAGCGGCGGTGGATGTGGTGATAAAAAGGGACGCTAAAATGAGCGGACGCCGTAAAGACATGTGTCAAATCAATCCAATCTCGGCCAAGGTTTGCGCCAGTTCTGGCGGCAATTCCTGTTCGCTTTCGCGGCCCTTGGGCAGGTCTGCGGGGGCGTCTTCGGGTTTGAGGTAGCGCCAGCCTTGGAACGGGCGGCGGGTGGCATTTTGGGTTCGGATCAAAGGCTTGGCCAAGACGATGCGACAGCGCCGCACGCCATCTGCGCCGATCACTTCTTCAAGGGCTGTGATGCGCTGACGGGCCTGAATCACGCCCTTAATGACCCAATACAGAGACCCGCCATTCAAAAGCGCGTCCTCTTGTTTCGGCCACATCCGCGTGACATGGCCGCGGGCCTCACCGGGGGCGGCGTCAATATAGGCCTGGAGCTGATCAAAACTGTCGACACCCACGCAAAGTTTTACTAGATTTATGTGGTTGGACATCATCTACCCCTATGTGTGGTGTTCAAACTAGATCTGCACAGCAAATATTCAAGCGACATTTTCGCGCCTTGCGCGTTGATCTTGGACCTATAGCACGATACATCCCGCCGTCTAAACCGCTGACTCGAACAAAATCGGACCCTTGCACATGACACGTTTTGCCGCCCCCATCGCCGAACAAATTTGGGATATGAAATATCGCCTGAAAGAGGCGGGCGGAAAAGCGGTTGATCTGACCGTCGAAGACAGTTGGCGTCGCGTTGCACGATCGCTGGCCTCTGTCGAAAAAGACAGCGCGGCGTGGGAAGAAAAGTTCTACAGCGCGCTTGAGGATTTCAAATTCCTGCCCGCAGGCCGGATTTTGGCAGGGGCTGGCACGGGCCGCACCGTGACCCTGTTCAACTGTTTCGTCATGGGGACGATTCCCGACAGCATGGGCGGCATTTTCGACATGCTCAAAGAGGCGGCTTTGACCATGCAGCAAGGCGGCGGCATCGGCTATGATTTCTCCACCATCCGCCCCAAAGGCGCGGATGTGATGGGCGTGGCCGCAGACGCGTCTGGTCCGTTGTCCTTTATGGATGTGTGGGATGCGATGTGCCGCACGATCATGTCGGCCGGCTCGCGTCGTGGCGCGATGATGGCGACGATGCGCTGTGATCACCCCGATATCGAGAATTTCATCGAGGCCAAACAAGACGCCGCCCGGTTGCGCATGTTCAACCTTTCGGTTTTGATCACCGATGATTTCATGGAAGCGGTTAAGGCCGATGGCTCCTGGGATCTGAAATTCGGTGGCAAGGTCTATCACACGGTTGAGGCGCGCGATCTTTGGAACAAGATCATGAAGGGCACCTATGACTATGCCGAGCCCGGTGTGATTTTTATCGACCGGATCAACAAGCTCAACAACCTGAATTACGTCGAGAACATCGCCGCGACCAACCCCTGTGGCGAGCAACCTTTGCCGCCTTATGGCGCCTGCCTTTTGGGCTCGATCAACTTGGCCACTTTGGTCGCAAACCCGTTTGCGCCGGGCGCGGAGATGGATGAGGCAAAGCTGTCTGATCTGGTCGCCACCGCCGTGCGGATGATGGACAACGTGGTCGATGCCTCGCGCTTCCCGCTTGAACAACAAGCCCAGGAAGCCGCCGCCAAACGCCGGATCGGCCTTGGTGTCACCGGGCTTGCCGACGCTTTGTTGATGATCGGTCAACGCTATGGTTCCGAAGAGGCCGCCGCGACCTGTGAGAAATGGCTCAAGATGATTGCCCGCGCCGCCTATCTGGCTTCGGCTGGCTTGGCCAAGGAAAAAGGGGCGTTCCCGCTGTTTGATGCGGATAAGTACCTCGCCTCCGGGTCGCTTAAGGATATGGATCAGGACGTCAAAGACGCGATCCGTGAGAACGGCATTCGCAATGCGTTGCTGACCTCGATCGCGCCGACCGGGACGATTTCGCTCTATGCGGGCAACGTCTCGTCGGGGATCGAGCCGGTGTTCGCCTATGCCTACACCCGCAAAGTCTTGCAAAAAGATGGGTCGCGCACCGAAGAAGAAGTGGTCGATTACGCCGTCAAAATGTACCGCGACACATTCGGCGCGGATGCAGAGTTGCCCGAACATTTCGTCAACGCTCAAACGCTCGCGCCGCTCGATCACGTGCGGATGCAAGCTGCGGCGCAGAAATGGGTCGACAGCTCAATCTCCAAAACCATCAACTGCCCGGAAGACATCTCTTTTGACGATTTCAAAGAGGTCTATATGGCGGCGTGGGACAGCGGCTGTAAGGGCTGCACCACCTATCGCCCGAATGATGTGACAGGCTCGGTTTTGAGCGTGTCCGAGACCTCGGAAGCGACGCCGGAGTCGGATGAAGGTGCCGAGGTCGTCTATCTGTCCGAGCCGCTTGATCGTCCGCAACAGCTTGAAGGCAATACATATAAACTCAAATGGCCGGATTCTGAGCATGCGATTTATGTCACCATCAATGACATCGTCCATGGCGGTCATCGCCGTCCGTTTGAGATTTTCATCAACTCCAAGAACATGGAACATTTCGCCTGGACGGTGGCGCTGACGCGGATGATTTCGGCGGTGTTCCGGCGCGGTGGCGATGTGTCTTTCGTGGTCGAAGAACTCAAAGCCGTGTTTGATCCGCGCGGTGGTGCATGGATGAAGGGCAAATATATCCCCTCAATCTTGGCGGCGATTGGCGGCGTGATCGAAACGCATCTGGTGGAGACCGGGTTCATCGAAGGCGAAGGCATGGGCTTGAAGGCAGACCCGCAAGCCGAAGTCGCCGTCATCGGTCAAAAGCCGCGTGGCAAAGCCTGTTCGTCCTGCGGCCAATACGACATGCGCATGGTCGAAGGCTGCATGACCTGCGGCTCCTGCGGCTATTCCAAATGCGGCTGAGGGGAATTGATGCCTTTTTGTTGTGACGCGTCACGCGACATGACCTAAACGTCTCAAAAGGTCATTTTGGCTGAGATGGTGAGAAAACGGCCTCGGAGCAATCTGAGGCCGTTTGCGTGTGTGGTGGAGACTGGCGAACGGCGATAGGGCTCGACTTGAGAGGCCGGAGAGCATCGACGCGAGGGGCGGAAAGCAGCCTTAAGGCAGTGCAGCATGGCAGTTGCGGCGAAAACGGGAAAGCGGTCGTTCCAACGACGCCCGGCGGGACTAGAGCTGTGCCTCGCTGCTGGCGATGCGATGCCGGTGTTCTGATCTGGCTCTGGGACAACTGAACTACCCGAACGGAGGCCCTATCCGATATCGGCGAACTGGTCCTACCCTGCTCCATCGATGACCAGCTCACCGAGCCAGGCGGTCGCCTCTTCGACGGTGTACATCACCTTACAGCCATAGAGCGTATCAAGCCGCATGTGGCCGCTGGTGATCAGGCTTCGCAGCTTACTCTCGGTGAAAAATGCCTTGCAGTAGGGCAGCGCCGCAGCCGCGTGTCGAAAGTCAAAGAGCTCGTTGGGCTTGATCACTTGCCCTTTGCGACACCGGACCGCCGCGTGCAGTGCTGCCTGAATATAGAGGCTCGGGAATTTGCGGCGGTTTTCATCCTGCTGAAGCGCAAGTGACATTATTCGCCCCGTAGCGCACCGCAGTCGCGTGAGTGTCGATTTCATGTTCATGCAGGCACTCCTGTTCTTTCAGGAATACCGCAAGGCGTTCGCTCTCGCCTCTCGCATCGAAAACACCGATTGGATAGGTCGCAACGACTTCGGAGGGCTTTGCCTGCCAGGCACGCTCAGTCAGTTCGATCAGCACCCTGTCGCTGATCTCGACACCTTTTGGGCGGATGTCTTCATAGCCAAAGGCGAAAACGGCCCTAGTCCAGACGGGCCGCGGCACCGGTGGATGCGCCGGGTGAGACTGGGCGAGCAGGGCTTCGATCTCGATGGCGTTGCGCTCAGAGACCGGAACAAGCGCAACGCCGAGGCTCAGATGGTCCACCAGATGCATGGTCTGCGCAAAGCACTCGGGCATTTGCTTGCTGAATTCCTCGATGAGATCTGCAGTCACCGGGAAGAAAGCGCGCCCGGATTGCACGGCGAGGCGCAAGGCTCCGAGAAATGAGATCAGTTTCTCGTCCACTACATCATCGAAGGCTGCTTCGCGTGCCCAGATCCAGAATCGCGTGTCGAGGAATACTGGCACCCGATCCGCCAACTGGTGCGCTAGGTCCCATTGCAGGGCCAGAGCACGGTCCGCCGCCGCGCCAGCACCCCAGGGCCATTCGTAAAGCTCGGCTTCATCCTCTTGCCCGTCCACGCGGTTCTCCCCTCGGTGCGCCTCAATCTCGGCCATTTCCGGTCCATAGTCCATGCACTTTCAATGCAGGCCATCCGCCAGCCTGGGGTCGAGATTAGTAACGAGACTACCCAGCCCGGATTTTCTGGACGGGGCCACCCCGACAAACTCGACGGGGTGGCGGTGGATTGTCATATCGCATGGATCACGAGGTCATGCAGGTCTTGTCAAAATGCCTCCTCGCGTTTTGCTGCGTCACTTGTCGAAGCGCGGCCTTGGAGGGTGCGGTCGTACAGCACCCCGGACAGCCGACCGGCAGGTAAGGGCCGCGCCTTCCGCTGCATCCGCGAAGGACGTGCCTTGCTGTTGCCCGCCCGAATGTCTCTAATGGGCTCCTCGCGCAGCTCGGCCAAGCTGGTCGCACGGTAACGATGCGGGACCTTCCGGTCACTCGCTTCACGAGCGGGGTGGCCTTCGTTAGCTCAGCGCCTACGAATATGACGGACGGAAAACGGCCTGACGGCAGCGCCGCATGACAACTAGAGCAAGACCTGAATAGCAGTCACGAACTGATCATTGTGGGTGGTGTCCCGGGGCTGGGACTTGTCACAGAGGAGTCGTCGGGTCCATATTGGAGACGATATCAAAATGTCGCTGTCCGAAGTCGACGGGAAACGCCTTGAGGGATGTATGCAGAAGTCAATTAGAGTGGCGCTTAACAAGTTTCCGACCGTGCCGCCTTCACTCCAAAATCCAAAAAATCCGGGAAGTCCCGTACTGGAAATCATGGTCAATCTAGCCGACTTGTATCACTACTATTATCTGCAGAGCTACGACAAGGCCCCGCCGAATCCTGACCCCGCCGAGTTCGAGCACGTTCGCTATCTGGAGCCATGCACCGCTTTTCGGTTCCAGCGGAACGGCCTCGGCGCCAACAAGACGAAGAAGCAAAACAACTCGAATGAGCTCGGCGAGGCTTTCTGTCGTTGGTTCCTGGCGGAGCATCTTGAAATCACGCACGTCGCCCGGATCGATGACGTGCGCAATCACGGCGCGCTTTCTTGGGCGCATGGCGTCACAGTCGAATACAATCCCAGCACCGAAGGAGATGCGCCCGACTATTTCTGCGTGGAGCCGACAGGCCAGGTGTCTCTCGCGGAGGCGAAGGGTACGATCCAGGCGGTCGGTTTCAAGGCTAAGAAATTCGCAACGTGGCGCAATCAGTTCAATCGGGTGCGCGTTCTTGATCGGCTCGGAAACGCGATGAGCGTAAAGGGCTACATCGTAGCGATGCGATGGGCAGTCCACACTCATAGCCCCGCCATCTTCACGACCCTTTCCGCTGAGGATCCACAAACCCCAGGTGAGCGCCCCTTTTTCGATGAAAGCGGCGCGTTCGCGGCTGCAGTGCGCTCCGTCCATTATGCGTCGAGCCTTGCGAAGATCCGCCAGCCCGTCCTCTCGGCCGCGCTTGCGACAGGTACGACGATCGCTGACGATCTGAGCTTCCAGATCATAATATGGGAATGCCTGCTACCGGCGCTGAAGGGACTGCGGTTTGTCGGAGGCTATTTCCCGACCGATCCCGAGGGCGTTCAGCCCTTCAGGTTCCATGCCGGAAAGTTGGTCGCCGTGCCGAACGATCCCTTGAGACTTGATCGGAGCTCAGGCACATTTATCGGCATTGAAGAGAAGACGTTTCGACACCTTGTCGGTACCGCACGAAACGGACCGATGACGATCAACGATCTGCCGCGCATTGAGCGCCGGATCACTGGATTCAGTGGCGCAAGCTATCTTCCGGACGGCCATGTACTGGGTTCGATCGATCTATTCCGCCCGATTGCCGCCGATCTGGTCTGATCGACGGCGAGCGTTGGGATTGGTGGCAGGACGCCGCTAAACCGGTGCCGCCAGTCTCTTCGCTTAGCTACGTACACAGTCGAACTAGCGGTTTAGGGCATTCGTATTTATGAATTGCAATTAGATTGCATCGTGGCGTCGCCCTCTCGCAATGGCCAGCCGCGAACTTTACGAGCGAGGATTAGCCCTATGCTTAAGTTTTCCGATCTGAACCCGGAACTGCTCAATCCTGGCAGCGATCAGACGGTGTTCGAGGCGACAATCGACGCGCACGGTACTGACCTGCTCCCCATTGAGTCCGCTAATTTAGGTTAGCTCTGTT